>Ga0098044_1000101_pt1 | contig 46960 bp, 40 predicted proteins | sample 10_taG_FD_75053 | JGI IMG/M metagenome (GOLD analysis project Ga0098044, IMG submission 75053) | Marine viral communities from the Subarctic Pacific Ocean - 10_ETSP_OMZ_AT15264 metaG | ecosystem: Environmental > Aquatic > Marine > Oceanic | place: Pacific Ocean | collected 2015-01-16 | reverse complement strand
GGCATGGCCGCAGATGTCGCCGATGAAGCACGTACGGCTGAGGTTTTTGCAGAAGCTAAATCGCGGTTCGGACGCATTCATGCCCTGGTCAACAATGCGGGTATCGCCCGTGCTGGTGCCGTCGACAAGCTACGGGCCAAAGACTTCCAGATGGTCATGGACACCAATCTCACGGGAGCCTTTCTATATAGCCGCGAAGCGTTTCGCGTCATGAAACCTGCTGGTGGTGGCCGCATCCTTAACATCGGCAGCATCTCCAGCCAGACGCCTCGCTACGGCTCTGTCCCCTATACCACCAGCAAATTCGGCTTACAGGGCATGACTCGGGCGTTGCAAGTTGATGGCAGAGAGCATGGCATCATGGTCAGTTGTCTGCACCCTGGCAATGTCTACACCGACATATGGGATAAAGCGCCAAAAGGTGTTGTCGAAGAACCCAAGATGGAAGTGAAAGATATCGCCAGGGTAGCGGTTCTCATGCTAAGCATGCCGGAAAATACCACCATGATAGATGCCACGGTGCTCGACCCGCGTCAGCCGTTTCTTGGCCGGGGCTAGAACCTGACAGCTGGCCTGAATCAATTACATAATGGAGGTTAGTAATGAAGCACGATTTTGATAAATGGAAAAAGATCCGGTTCACAGCTTTGCTGGGGCTACTGCTCGCCAATCCGTTGCAAGCACAGGATCTGATTGAACAAGGTGCAGAGGTGGAGCTGCTGAGCGACGCCTTCACCTTCACTGAAGGCCCAATCGCTGATGCCAACGGGAATGTTTACTTTTCGGACATTCCAGCCAACCGGATTCATGTCTGGACACTGGAAGGAGAGCTTGAGACGTTTCGTGAAAACAGCAATAGCGCCAATGGACTTTTCTTTGATCAGGATTGGCGATTGCATGCCGCCGAAGGCGGTGGACGCATTACCCGAATGAATGACATGGCTGAAGTCACTGTCCTGAGCGACAGCTATGACGGCGCACCATACAATAGCCCCAATGATCTCTGGATCGACGGAGAGGGCGGCATTTATTTCAGCGACCCGCGCTATGGCAATGAAAGCAATTTGCCACAACCGGGTTACTACGTTTACTACCTGGCGCCCGGTGCTGAACAGGCCCAACTGATTATCACGGACCTGGAACGGCCCAACGGTATCATTGGCACGCGGGATGGCGACACACTATATGTAGCCGACCACGGTGGCAACAGGACCTACGCCTATGACATTAATGCTCCTGGCGAATTGGGTGACCGGCGCGTCATTGCCAACCAGGGCTCAGATGGCGTAACACTCGATGAAAACGGAAATCTGTACTTGACCGAAGGGCGCAACATTAATATCTACAGTTCACTGGGTCAGCCGTTGCAGTCACTGACATTCCCCATGGCACCTGCCAACATGACGTTTGGCGGACCCAACCGGGATATCCTGTTTGTCACGGCCCGCAGCCATCTTTATGCATTGGAGATGAACGTTCGGGGCATGTACTGAATCGTATTGCACAGTCTTAACATGTAGCGTCCTTTGTCTGTTGCGTCTTTTGTACTCCTGTACAGAACCCGCAACCGAAACCAAAAAAAGCAGGCCACTGATTCAGGGCCTGCTTTTTTATGAGACGCGCCAGTACGGGTCTGTTAAACAGACAAGGTCAGGCAGTTCAGTTTCGAATCAGATAATCAAAGGCACTCAGCGCAGCCCTTGAGCCTTCGCCCATCGCGATGACAATCTGCTTGTACGGTACAGTTGTCACATCACCGGCGGCAAAAACGCCAGGGATACTGGTCTGGCCGCGATTATCAATCTCGATTTCCCCAAACTTGCTCACCTCCAGCGTATCTTTGATCCATTCACTGTTGGGTAACAAACCAATCTGGACAAACACACCTTCCAGATCAACGGTCTTGCTTTCATCCGTGGCGCGGTCCTTATAAATCAGGCCGTTCACTTTTTTGCCATCACCGAGCACCTCTGTGGTTTGTGCGCTGGTGATCACATCCACGTTAGCCAGGCTGCGCAGTTTGCGTTGCAATACTTCGTCGGCTTTCAATGTATCAGCAAATTCCAGCACAATGACATGTGCCACAAGACCGGCCAGATCTATCGCCGCTTCTATACCGGAATTACCACCACCGACGACGGCAACACGCTTACCTTTAAAAAGCGGACCATCACAGTGCGGGCAGTATGCAACACCCTTATTGCGGTACTCCTGTTCACCCGGAACCCCCAGCTCTCGCCAGCGGGCGCCAGTACTCACAATCAAGGACCTGGTTTTCAGTGAGGCACCATTAGCAAATTTCACTTCATGCAGACCACCCTGCTCAGCTGCAGGAATCAGCTTTTCGGCACGCTGAAGGTTCATGATATCCACATCGTACTGCTTCACATGTTCTTCCAGCTCACGTGCCAGCTTGGGGCCTTCCGTTTCTTGAACAGAAATGAAATTTTCAATAGCCATGGTATCAAGCACCTGGCCACCGAAGCGCTCAGCTGCAACGCCAGTACGGATACCTTTTCTGGCGGCATAAATCGCTGCAGCGGCGCCAGCAGGCCCGCCACCAACGACGAGAACATCATACGCCTCTTTCTCGCTCATTTTCTCAGCTTCACGCTCAGCAGCACCCGTGTCAATTTTCGCCAGAATTTCTTCCACGCCAACCCGGCCTTGTTCAAATGGCTCACCATTCAGATAAACACTAGGCACCGACATGATTTCTCGTGACTCTACTTCATCCTGGAACAGCGCACCGTCAATCGCAACGTGTTGGATATTCGGATTCAACACCGCCATGGTATTCAGTGCCTGTACCACATCCGGGCAGTTCTGGCAGGACAGGGAGAAATAGGTTTCAAAGTGATACTCACCCTCAATGCTCTCAATCTGCGCTTTTGTCTCATCGCTGATTTTTGGCGGATGGCCGCCGGTCTGCAGCAAAGCCAGAATCAGAGAAGTAAACTCATGCCCCATCGGGATGCCAGCAAACGTCAGGTGCATGTCGGCATCCGGGCGCTCAAGCCGGAAAGAAGGGCGGCGCTCATCAATACCGTCTTCGCTCAGGGTAATATGCTCACTGAGTGAAGCAATATCCTGGAGCAGTGAGCGGAGTTCATCTGACTTGGCACCATCATCCAGTGAGGCGACAATCGTAAATGGTCGACTGACTTTCTCCAGGTAGGCCTGTAACTGCGTTTTCATGCTAGCGTCTAACATTTCCATTTATCCTCAAATCGGTCAATTCTGGTGCCATTTCGCAAATTTCGGGCGTAAAAAAGCCCGGACGAATAAAATCGCCCGGGCTTGATCGGGCTGGTTTAGCCTCTGACTGGGAAAACAGTCAGAATTAGATTTTGCCAACCAGGTCCAGAGAAGGTGCCAGTGTTTCTTCACCTTCTTTCCATTTAGCCGGGCAAACCTCATTTGGGTTCTTGGCAACGTACTGAGCCGCTTTCACTTTTCTCAGCAATTCGTCAGCATCACGACCGATGTTGCCGGCAGTGATTTCAACAACCTGGATTTTGCCGTCGGGATCAACAACAAAAGTACCGCGCTCAGCCAGGCCACTTTCTTCAATCATGACATCAAAACCACGGCTGATCACACCAGTCGGGTCGCCTACCATTGGGTAGTTGATCTTTTTGATTGTCTCTGAGGCATCGTGCCAGGCTTTGTGCGTGAAATGAGTGTCTGTAGAAACGCTGTAAACTTCTACGCCCATTTTCTGGAATTCTGCATAGTTATCAGCCAGGTCACCCAGCTCCGTTGGGCAGATGAACGTGAAATCGGCTGGATAGAAGAATACGACTGACCACTTGCCTTTCAGGTCTGCATCGCTGACTTCAACGAATTCACCATTATGGAAAGCTGTGGCTTTAAAAGGTTTTACTTCCGAATTGATCAATGACACGTAATTACTCCTTTCAGTTTCCGTGTTTGCAAAATGGCTGTCTCATAGAACGATGCAAAGCATAACGCCTGTTCGCGCTTTGGTAAAATGAAATATTTATTGGCTATCGATAGATATTATAAATGACAGCCCAGGTAACCAGCAGCTAGAGTTCAAATAGAGGCAGACAATTAACCATGCATTATACGGAGACTTTGTGACAGCCGATAGCAAGCTGATGGCAATTAGACCTCTCTTGCTAGAAAAAAAGCGTCACGCTGATGTACACCAGGAATATCGCTGCTGCGATGCACACAGTGACTTTTAGAGGTTCAGACTGGAAACGTTGCCACTGGGTCTCCGCTTCACCAGATTCTTTGGCTTGCTGATACTCGGCCCGGACACGGATTTGACGCTCATGCTGGTAGGCTTGCAGCAAGGCATTGGCTTTCGCAAAGTCGTCATCATGATGCAGCCACAATCCAGGCATGGAAATACCCCAGTTACCGGGTTTTGTTTCATAAAAATCCACTTCGTTCTCGATCAGAAGCTGGCGCACGTCCTCAGCTTCATCGTCTGGGACATTACGTAACCTGAAAAGCAATCTGGCCATCAGAGAAGAGGCTCCGGTACATGATGAAAGGAATAGGCAGTATATGTGTTCTGCTATTTCAGCGGTTGATACTATATCCAACAAAGCGTTAGCAAAAGAGCACAACCAAGTGAAAAAGGAGTGAACTATGTTCGTACATGGAAGATCCACTTGCAAACGAGCATTCTCATTGCTCGCAGCGCTGGCAATGATAGCCAGCCCGGCACTGGCACAGGACTCGTCTGCCCAAACTTCCGTTTGGGTCATCAGCCAGGGTGATGAAAAGGTTTACCTGGGAGGCACGATCCACTTGCTGAGAAACAGTGACTATCCACTCCCAGCGCCATTTGAAGAAGCTTATGATAGGGCAGACGAACTGTACTTTGAAACTGACCTGGGCACGATCAACTCTCCTGCTTTCCAGCAACAGGTCATGGCGCAATTGACTTATCAGGACGGCCGAAGCCTGAGCACGGTACTCAGCACAGAAGCGTATACGGCACTGCAGTCCTACGTGAATAACAGCGGACTGCCGATTCCAATGCCCATGCTGGAGTCGTTCAAACCCGGACTGCTGATCAGCACACTTTCTGTTCTGGAGATGCAAAAACTGGGGTTCACGCCTCAAGGTGTGGACGCTTATTTCTATACCCGGGCTGTTGGCGATGGCAAGACTCGGGGAGAACTCGAAAGTATTGAAGAACAGCTAACCATGCTCTCACGCATGGGGGAAGGCTATGAAAGTGATTATGTGCTGTATTCCCTGGCTGATTTTGAGCAACTTGGCAGCGAACTTGAAAATATAGTCACGCATTGGCGTAATGGTAATACCGACTCACTAAGCAATGACTTTATTGGTCCGATGCGGGAGCAGTCAGAGGTGCTTTACCAGGAACTGCTGGTAGATCGTAATCTGAACTGGATCCCGCAAATAGAAAGGATGTTCGAGGACGAGAATACGGAACTCGTTCTGGTTGGCGTTGCCCACATGCTGGGAGACGACGGCTTGCTGGAGGCGCTCAGGACCAGAGGCTTTGAGGTCACTCACTTCAATACGAGTGCTCGGGGTGCCGCCGAAACTGGTCACTGATCTTAGCAGCGCGTTAACGACAAATGGCTTAACTCATTGTCTCAATTAGCTGTTTTATGGCTCAGGATGATCTGACGCGGACCGCGGGTATGCGTTTGCCCGCTAGTGCCAGTGGGGATCTGCTGAACCTCACCACCTGATTTCAGGAAGGCCGCAATCTGGCGCTCGAGTTGGTCGCGATCGCAAACTGGCTGTTCTTTTTTACTTTTGCTGGACATGATGTTGGGAACCTTGAATTTCGTCGTAAAAAACCAGTGATTATACACTAAATGACGCTTTTTTGTCAGCTGAATAAGCACTCACCACAAGGTCTCTTTTTTACTGCTGCCAATCTGCTAGAATCGAGCATTCCTGTGGAGAGAGACCAGTATGACCGACGAAAGCAAATCAAAAACGAAAACGGCAGCGAGCAAAGCCAAGTCAGCGGCGACTAAAGCAGCGACCACCAAGAAAACGACTGGCACAACCAAGCGCGCTTCCACAACGACCAAAACAGCCGCTAACACAGCGTCCAAATCAACAGCTGCGAAGAAAACTTCGGCAGCAAAGAAACCAGCGGCGGCTAAAGCGCCCGCGAAAAAGACTGCCGCCAGTAAATCTGCGACAACTGCTAAAAAACCAGCGACAGGCAAAGCGACAGCAAGTAAAGCGGCCACTGCGGCTACCAGCAAAACCGGCAAGAAGCCGGCAGCCAAAACGACCGCAAAGACGCCGGCTAAAAAGCCCGCTACCAAGGCCCGAAGCACAACAGCCAAAAGTGCTACCGCAAACAAAAGTACGGCTGCCAAGAAGACGCCAGCCAATAAAACGACTGCCTCTAAAGCGGCCCCCAAAAAATCAGCGGCTAAAACAACGTCAGCAGCTCCCAAAGCGCCAGCGGTTGCCAAAAAGAGCACTCCAAGAAAAGCCCCGGCAAAGAAAGCCGCAACTAAAAACAAACAGCCGGAACTGGCACTGCAGGAGCCTGCTGCCAGCAGCGCTGTTGCTCCCGAGAAGACAGTGAGCGGTGCCAGTGTTAGCTACAGTCACGTACAAGAGCCACCGGAACACCTGACCAAGCGAGTCGCCAAAGACCACGTTGTCGCTTTCCATTATGCGCTGCGTGAAGTTCGCCCTGACGGCACTGTGTCTCACTGGCTGGAAAGCTCTTTTGGTCGCCAGCCTTTGCTGTACCTGCACGGCCATAACAATGTGGTTCCGGGCCTTGAAGCAGGCCTGGACGGCAAAAAAGCCGGTGACCAATTAAGTGTAACGCTTTCTCCCGAGCAAGCTTACGGGCTCCGTACTTCCAATGAAGTATTACGCGTCCCGATCAAGCATCTGGCCCAGGCGCCAGCAGCAAAACACCTCAAACCCGGTGTCATCGTAGGCGTAAAGACCAACAAAGGTGTTCGCAACATGCTGGTACTCAAAGCCGGCAAGTTTAATGTAGATGTGGACACCAACCACCCGTATGCTGGTAGAACACTGGAGTACCAGATCGAGATACTGGGTGTTCGTACCGCAACGGAGAGAGAAGTTTCACAACGCAGACCTGGCGCACGTTAAACCAGACCGGCAATCGCTGGACTCAGAACAACGCTGTACCCATGATGAAGTAAAGACAACAACTAATAAGAAGGGATAGTCGATCATGAGCATTGAAAACAAAGAACGCAGACAGGTACTTAAAGGCCTTGGCGCCGGATTGCTGGCCGCTACCGCTGGTGTGCCATTTTTTGCCATGGCACAGAATGAAACCCTGGTCCGTTTTCTGGACATGCCTGAAGACTATGACGTGCCCCCGGTCGAGCCGGGCAGTACACACATCATCAACACGCGTGAAATCACCAACTTCTACAGCCGCGATTTCTATGTGGTTCAGCACTACGGACAGCCGGATGTGCCGGTCGAACAGTACAAACTGGAATTGACCGGACTGGTCAACCGGCCACTGAGCTTCACACTGGATGAACTCAAGGCAATGCCATCTCGCGAGATCGACGCAGGCTTTGAATGCGGCGGCAACGGCGGCAGAATGTTTCAAGGCCTGGTTGGCAATGCTCGCTGGCGTGGTGTCAGCCTGAGAGAGGTACTCAATCAGGCCGGTATTCAGGATCTGGGCCGTGAAATTGTCTTCTTTGGCGCTGACCAGGGGACTGAAGAAATCCGCGGACGCCAGGTCGAACAGTCCTTTGCCCGCAGCCTGTCCGTCGAAGATGCCATGAGCGATGACAATCTGATTGTCTACGAGATGAATGGCATGCCTTTGGAGCCGCACCACGGTTATCCGGTGCGCATGCTGATTCCTGGTTTCTATGGCGTCGCCAACGTTAAATGGCTGACGCAAATTCATGTTCAGGACACCCGTTACATGGGTCGCTTCATGGGTCGCGACTACGTCACGTTGAAACATGAGAATGTGGGCGGCGAAGATCGCTGGATGGAAACATCCGTGGCCCGCATGAACCTGAAATCGGCCATTGTACGGGTCACGCGTCGCAACAATATCCATCGCATCAGCGGCTTTGCTCTCAACGACGGCACTCCCATTCGCAGCATTGAAGTGAAAATTGATGATGGTCCCTGGATGGAGGCGATGATTGATCCCCAGGCTTCGCAATATTCCTGGAAACCTTTCCACTACGAATGGCGCAACGCTTCACCTGGTGAGCACACTATCGTATCCCGGGTGACTGATATTAACGGCCGCGTGCAACTACCCCAGGAGCAACTGCCTGAACGTGTCAGTTACTGGGAAGAGTTTGGCCAGTTCCCACGCCGTGTTCTGATCGAGGGCTAAAGAGATGAAAACCTTTCTGGTATTGACCCTGATTGGCGAGGATAAGCCAGGGCTAGTGGAATCCCTGGCACAAATCGTCAGTGATAATCACGGCAACTGGCTGGAAAGTGACATGTCCCGCCTGGCGGGGCAGTTTGCCGGCATATTGCGAATCAGCGTAGATGAAGCCAGTGTCGATGCCCTGGTATCGGCGCTGGAGGCATTGACGCCAAAAATGCAGCTGATCGTGGTGCGTAGTTCGCATCAGGAAGAAGCGGGTAGCGATGCTCAACGCCGGGGCGTTCAGCTAAGCCTGGTCGCCAATGACCGGCCCGGTATCATTCGTGATATCTCTCGGGTATTGGCACAACTCCAGGTCAATGTCGATGACCTGGAAACCGTCTGTCGTCCTGCCCCCATGGCCTCTGGCACGTTATTTCATGCCAAGGCCTTGCTGCATTTACCCGCAGCCCTGTCTATTGATGACTTGCGGGAGGCACTGGAGCAAATCGCTGACGACCTGATTGTGGAATTGCACAGCGACGACGAGCCAGGCGCTTAATTGCGACTTCAGGACACGGCGCGCAAACTGATGACAGCCCAGCCCTGTTTCTCTGCATGCGCTCTGAGTTTGTCATCCGGATCCACCGCAACGGCTTCAGTGGTAGCCTCCAACAGAGGAATATCATTGAAAGAATCACTATAAAAGATGCTGTCAGCCAGGCTCAGGCCATCATCGCGCTGCTTCAGCCACTCTTGCAACTTCGTGATTTTTCCGTCCTGAAAGCTGGGAATTCCACTGATTTTTCCGGTATATACACCATTATCTTCTTCCAGATCAGTGGCGATCAGGTCATCGACCGCCAGACGCGCGGCGATCGGCTCGGTGATAAACCGATTGGTGGCGGTAATGATAAGGCAGAAGTCTCCACGGGCTTTATGAGCAACCAGCAGTCGCTCCGCCTGAGGCAAAATCATGGGCTCCACGACTGTCTGCATAAAACGATCATGCAGTGTATCGCGTTCAGCTTTGGGCATGCCGGCAAGAATGGCGACAACAAACTCCAGGTATTCCGTCATATCCAGCGTACCTGCCTTGTACTGCTCATAGAAAGCATCATTTCGCTGCCGATGCTGCTCGGCGTCGACCAGACCTTCGTTGATCAGGAACTCACCCCAGCCGTGATCACTGTCTCCACCCAATAGTGTATTGTCCAGATCAAAGATGGCGAGACGTGTCATGTTGTGCTTCCTTTCTGAAAGTTCCGATCCATCGTCTGTGGATGAATGGTTTGTGTGCATGTTGGCAAAAGGCATTATAACCTGAGAGTGGCGCTTTTTTGCTGACCATTTTTGTGAAACAATGCAGTGTTGGCGTATTAGTGCATTAAGCCAGACTATCAAATAGTGAATAAGCCGCAGGCGGCGCGAACAAAGCCCGTCAAGCGCAAGAAAAGCATTTAAGCAGGACTCCTTTCGGAATGATTGACGCAAATGGCTTCCGGCCCAATGTCGGCATCATCATCTGTAACACCCAAGGGCAGGTGTTATGGGCCAAGCGCATCGGTCAGGATGCCTGGCAGTTCCCCCAGGGCGGTATCCGCCAGGGCGAACGCTTACAGCAAGCCATGTACCGCGAACTGAAAGAAGAAGTCGGCCTCGATGCCAGTGATGTTGAGATTCTGGCAAGCACCCGGGACTGGCTGTACTACCAGCTCCCCAAGCACTATATCCGCCAGAACAGCAACCCGGTCTGTATCGGCCAGAAACAAAAATGGTTTCTGCTGCGTTTATGCGGGGACGAATCACGCATCAAGCTGAACTGTCCGGAAATGACGCCCGAGTTTGATGACTGGCAATGGGTCAGCTTCTGGTACCCGCTCAGCCAGGTGATTGACTTTAAGAAGGACGTTTATCGCCAGGCCATGCGACAGCTGATCAAGCCGCTGAACCGCTATATCAAATCGAACCAGTAAACCACGCGGTTACCGCGACTAACGACGAATTTGCCTATGCTCGACAGGTTACGTGACATTGTCCAGGAGGTTAACGCCGCCAGGGATCTGCAAACGGCACTCAGAGTGATCGTAACGCGGGTCCGTGAGGCTATGAACACTCAGGTCTGCTCCGTTTACCTGCTCGATAACGACATCAACTGCCACGTACTGATGGCATCAGAAGGCCTGCGCCAGGAGTCTGTCGGGCATGTCAGCCTACAGCTGGATGAAGGCCTGGTCGGCCTGGTGGCTCGACACGCCGAACCGGTCAATCTGGAAGAAGCGCAATCCCACCCTGCCTACCATTACCTGTCTGAAACCGGTGAAGAAGAGTTTTGCTCTTTCCTCGGCGTACCGATTATTCACCATCGCAAGGTGCTGGGCGTGCTGGTTGTACAGCACAAAGAAAAGCGCAGTTTTGACAATGGTGAAGAAGCCTTCCTGATCACACTGTCGGCACAACTGGCCGGCGTGATTGCCGCCGCAGAAGCATCCGGCGCCATTCAGGGTGTCAGCCCCTCCGGTCAACGCCGTGCTGATACCAGCTTTGCCGGTATTTCCGGCGCCACCGGTGTAGCCATTGGCCAGGCGGTAGTGGTGTTCCCGCACGCCGACCTGAACCTGGTACCAACAAGAACAGTGACCGATATCAATGCGGAATTGCATGATTTTGCCCGGGCACTGAACCAGGTACGCACCGATATCCGGCAATTAAGCGCCACCATCGGAGATCAGATCCGCCCCGAGGAAAAAGACCTGTTTGAGGTCTACCTGCGCATGCTTGACGATGACGCACTGGGTCGTGAGGTCTCCGAACTGATCCAGCAGGGTAATTGGGCCCAGGGCGCGCTCGCAGAAGTTGCCCTGGATCACGTCAAAGCATTCGAGCAAATGAAAGACCCTTATCTGCGCGAGCGAGCCACTGACATCAAGGATCTCTGCTCAAGGGTACTGTCCTGCCTGCAGGAATCAGACAACGACAAACCGCGTGAATACCCGGATGAAACTGTTCTGGTAGGCGAAGAACTGGCGCCGTCCATGTTGATGGAAGTTCCGCGCGAAAAACTGGTCGGCCTGATTTCCGTGAAAGGCTCGGGCAATTCGCACGTCGCGATTCTGGCCCGGACCATGGGCATTCCCACCGTCATGGGTGCGCTCGATCTGCCATACCGTCGTCTGGACGGCCGCCAGGTCATCGTCGACGGCTATAGTGGCACGGTATACGGCAACCCTTCTGAACAAATGCGAACGCGTTACCTTGATGTCATCAAGGAAGAGGAAGAGCTGATCCGCGGCCTGGAGGGCATTATTAATCAGCCCTGCGTCACCCTGGACGGCCATCAGGTCAGCCTGTGGGTTAACACGGGTCTGATGTCGGACGTTGTCCGGTCACTGGATCACGGCGCCGAGGGCATTGGCCTGTTCCGCACAGAAGTCCCCTTCCTGTTGGCAGAGCGCTTTCCCAGTGAGCAGGAACAAGCCGCTATCTATCGGGAACAGCTACAGGCGTTTGCCCCCAAAAAAGTCACCATGCGCACCCTGGATATCGGTGGCGACAAGGCTTTGCCCTATTTCCCGATTGAAGAAGCTAACCCCTTCCTGGGCTGGCGGGGCATACGTGTCACACTGGATCACCCCGAGATTTTTATCGCCCAGGCCCGAGCCATGATCCGGGCCAGCGAAGGGCTGGACAACCTGCAAATCATGCTGCCCATGGTCTCCAATCTGCAGGAAGTCACAGGCTCGATTCAAATTATCAAACGCGCCCTGCGAGAGCTTCAGGAAGAAGGGCTGGATGTCTCCATGCCGCCCATTGGCGTCATGATTGAGCTGCCCGCCGCAGTCTACCTGACCCGCGCCATGTGCCAGATGGTCGACTTCGTATCCGTCGGCAGCAACGACCTGACCCAGTATATGCTGGCGGTTGATCGCAACAACCCGCGGGTAGCGGACCTGTATACCTCATTTCACCCGGCAGTACTGCATGCACTGAAGCATGTCGTCGATGCCGCCCATGCCGAGGGCAAGCCGGTCAGCATTTGTGGCGAGATGGCTGGTGATCCGGCCTCAGCATTGTTACTCGTCGCAATGGGGTTCGATATCCTGTCGATGAATGCATCTACATTACTGAAAGTGAAAGCCGTTATCCGGTCAGTCACTCTCGCCGATGCGCAAACGTTACTCAAAGATGTCATGAACCTGTCAGATCCGCAAAGTATACGTGCCAGCATTGATATGGCGCTTTATAACGCCGGTGTTGAGCGACTTCTGCGCTCCTCCCGAACAAGTTAAACACTCCGAAACTGATCCGGCTGAAAGGATGCTCCCCGCATGTTGACTTACCCGCAGATTGATCCCGTCGCCTTTTCCCTGGGCCCATTGCAGGTGCACTGGTACGGCATCATGTATGTTATTGCCTTCAGCGCTGCGTGGCTGCTGGCCAAATACCGGGCCAAAACCCCTATGTGGGAAGGACAGTGGAGCGACGCCCAGCTTTCGGACCTGGTGTTTTATGGTGCCATGGGTGCGGTGCTGGGCGGACGAATGGGATCGGTATTTTTCTACAATTTTGACCGTTTCCTGGAGGATCCACTCTGGCTGCTTCGCGTCTGGGAAGGCGGTATGTCGTTTCACGGCGGCTTCCTCGGCGTCATGCTGGCCTTCTATGTATTTGCCCGAGTTCACAAGAAGACCTGGTTCCAGGTATTGGATTTCATCGCACCACTGGCGCCAGTCGGTCTCGGATTTGGACGTTTAGGCAACTTTATCGGCGGCGAGCTATGGGGCCGCCCGACTGATGTCGCCTGGGGCATGGTCTTCCCTCACGTCGATGATTTACCACGCCATGCCTCCCAGCTCTACCAGGCAGCACTTGAAGGCGTTGTGCTGTTTGCCCTGGTCTGGTGGTTCACATCGAAACCCCGGCCTCGCTATGCCGCTTCCGGTTTGTTCAGCCTGGGTTACGGCCTGCAACGCTTCTTTGTTGAGTTTTTCCGCGAACCGGATTCCTGGATCGGATTTGTCGCACTGGAGTGGCTGACGATGGGACAAGTGTTATCATTGCCCATGATTTTTGTGGGTATCGCACTGCTGGTTATTGCCTATCGCAAGCCCAAGTACGATACCAACTACGGCTACAACCACGGCAAAGACAAGGCATAGCGGGATATTATTGTATGAAACAGTACCAGGACTTGCTGCAGCGCATTTTGCGTGAAGGCGAAGAAAAGAGTGATCGCACCGGTACCGGCACCTTATCCGTGTTCGGCCATCAGATGCGCTTCAATCTGCAGGATGGTTTTCCGGTACTGACCACAAAAAAACTGCACTTGCGCTCCATCATTCATGAGTTGCTCTGGTTCCTCAGCGGTGACACCAATATTCGTTACCTGAAAGAGAACGGCGTTTCCATCTGGGATGACTGGGCCGACGAAAATGGCGACCTTGGTCCAGTCTATGGTTTCCAGTGGCGCAGCTGGCCGGGCAAAGACGGTCAGTCTGTCGATCAGATCAGCAAAGTCATTGAGCAGATCAAAAACAATCCTGATTCACGCCGACACATGGTGGTTGCCTACAATCCGGCCTACGTGGATGAAATGGCGCTGCCCCCTTGTCATTCCCTGTTTCAGTTTTACGTTGCCAATGGCAAGCTGTCCTGCCAACTCTACCAGCGCTCCGCCGATACCTTCCTGGGCGTTCCGTTTAACATCGCGTCCTATGCCCTGTTAACGCACATGATCGCCCAACAATGTGATCTGGATGTAGGAGATTTTATCTGGACAGGCGGCGACACGCACCTGTACAGCAATCACCTGGAACAGGCCAACCTGCAACTGACGCGTGAACCGCTACCACTGCCCACACTGAATATCAAACGCAAACCTGACAGCATCTTTGACTACGTGTTTGAAGATTTCGAGCTGGTCGGTTATGAGTCGCACCCCCACATCAAGGCACCCGTCGCCGTCTGAATAACAGACGGCGCTCTGGCATAACGCATAACGCATAACGCATAACGCATAACGCGCACAGGATAGATTAATGGCGTCAGACGCAACAAATAAAGACAATGCCCCGGAAGAAGAAGTGATCGACGGCTTTGATGGCGAGATAGAAGACGAACCGCCAATGCGACTGGCGTTGATCTGGGCACAGTCGCAGAACCGGGTTATCGGTCGCAATAACGCACTGCCATGGTACCTGCCTGAAGATCTGCGTTATTTCAAACAGATCACGATGGGCAAACCCATCATTATGGGCCGAAAAACCTACGAGTCGATCGGGCGTCCCTTGCCGGGCAGAACCAATATCGTGGTATCCCGCAACACTGAGCTGCAAATCGAAGGCGTCAGAGTCGTACCCTCGCTGGAAGCCGCCATCGATCTCGCGGAAAAGGTCTGCCTGATAGAAGGCTGCGAAGAGGCCATCGTCATGGGCGGTTCGCAAATTTACGAGCTGGCGCTGCCCCATGCTGACCGGTTGTACATGACACAGGTTCATGCCGAAGTCCAAGGCGACGCCTATTTCCCTGATTTTGCGCTGGAGAGCTGGAAAGAACTTGGCCGCGAGGACTTTAGTTCGTCAGAGACAAACCCTTATGATTACAGTTTTGTCGTACTGGAGCGCCGACCGCTTCACTGACAGGGTGCATGACACCGAGAGACTTTATTTTGTTCGCTGCTGTATGGAGTAAACTATGCTGATCAAAAGACCCCTGAAACATGTTGCAATAATTGCCACCCTGGTGATGGGAGCTTCATCAAGCATGGCACAGACTCCCGCCGAACAGAACAGCGTCGTGCCTTTCTGGAATGCCTGGGTAAATAATGAAGACCTCACCGAGCAGATGATGGTACAGATGCTGACCATGGCGCGCATCGAAGTGGATGCCGTCAATGTTTATGCGGATTACTGTGAAGCGCTGGGGCACTGGGACATGTCCCAACAAAACGATGTGCGCGGCAAACTCAGTCAGTACGACACGGCAGCCGCACAATTCCTGGCACAATATAACCCGGAAGAGTTAAACGACCTGCTCGGCGATGCACAAGGTTTTAATGTAGCGCGTGACATGGTGGCTAACATAACTGAACAGTTCTCCACCGATAGCGAAGCTGATGAGCAGTCAGCGGCCTTTTGCCAAAGCGTCAGCCAGGGCATCGCAGAGATGCCCCAGCCGAATCAGATCGAACGCAGCAAAGAAGATTTCCAGTAACGTCCTTGTTGTCGGCTATCTTCTTAACCCAGCTTCTTTTAATACAATTCTTTTTAGCCCAGTTCCTTGGCCAGCTTGTCGTCAATCTCATTGGCACGAATGGCCGCTGGGCGTTGCTCCATTTTTTTCAGGTACGTCTTGAATACATCCCGTTCCGGAATGGTTTTTTGCAGCAGCCCCCAATGCAGATAACTGGCCAGCAGCAGGTCTGCGGCCGTGAATCGATCTCCGCACAAATAAGGCTTATCTTGCAGCGCCTTTTCCAGCGTATCGACCGTATCATCCATCATGCCACAACCAACCGCCATGGCGTTCTCCTGATCGATGTTCCAGTGATATGCGCGGGCCGTTGATGCCATTTCCATGGGGCCGGCAATAAAGAACAGCCAACGCAGATAGCTACCGCGCTCCGGATCATCCAGCGCCGGTGCCAGGTTTTTCTCTGGGTATTTATCAGCCAGGTAAGTACAGATAGCCGCCACCTCGGTTACAACCACGCCATCATCAATCGCGGGAACCTTTCCCATCGGGTTAACGGCCAGGTATTCTGCCGACTTGATTGTTGTTCCGTACTGCATAACGCGTGCTACGTAGGGCACCTCCAGTTCTTCCAGCAACCAGCGAACGGTTCTGCCTCGCGAATAGGGGTGTGTGTAGAAAATCAGTTGACTCATGTGCCTGTCTCCTTGTCAGTTGTGATTGGACAAACAGGAGATTACGACCATAATAGGACAGAAACCGCCCTAGTATTGTGAAAGAATATTTCAAACAACAGTAAACACACTAAACGTCCCATAATTTTTTGAGTCAGAATAACAGAAGGTCGTCTCATGTCAGGCCCCACCACCCGTGTACTCGCTCTGCTGGAGCTGCTCCAGGCCAACACCAGGCTAAGCGGGCACGAGATTGCAGAGCGGCTGCATGTCGATCGGCGCACGGTCCGACGCTATATCACGGTACTGGAAACCTTAGGGGTACCCGTGATGACAGAGCAGGGACGGTATGGCGGTTACAGCCTGATACCCGGTTACAAACTGCCACCATTGATGTTCAATGATGAGGAAACCCTGGCCATAGTGCTCGGGTTACTGGCCGCCAGACAATTGGGACTGGATGATGCGGCTCCGGCCATTAGCAGCGTGGAAGCCAAACTGGAGCGCGTCATGCCAGAAAGGCTTAAACGTCGAGTGCGTAGCATCAGCGAGACGACTCGCATCGTCCTGCCACAAAGCCAGGCCCGCTATGATGACAAAAGCCTGCTGCTGCTGACCAACGGTGTGCAACAGGAACGCCGCGTCTCACTGGTATACCAGGCACCTGATCGTGAGCCGCTCCCCAGAGAAATTGATCCCTATGGACTGGTGTTCAGGAGAGGACGCTGGTACATCGGTGGCTACTGCCACCTACGGCAAGCATTGCGTACCTTTCGTCTTGATCGAATCAGCAAGGTCACACTTTGCCCGGAAGTCTTTACCCGCCCGCGTGATTTTGATGCCGCCAAGCACCTCACCGACAGTCTCAACAATCTGCCGGGCAACTCAGCCGTCTGCGTTCTGATTCATTGTCAGCCTGAGGAAGTGGTCGATTTCCTGGGCTTTCACCCCTGCTCAGTGGATATGTTTCGTGAGGTGGAAAACGGCTTGCTGATGGAAACCCAGACCGACAGCATCGACTGGTTTGCTCGCTGGCTGGCGATGATGCCAGTGGATTTTACCGTGTTGGCGCCGCAGTTATTGAAAGATGCATTGCGCAAGCAGGCCAATCGGCTCCATCGCATCGCCGATCAATAAACCAAAGTATCAGTTCTCACCCCAGACTTCTTCCAGTCGCTGCTCTCGCCCGCAATTCCATTTATAGAAACGATAACGCAGTGGATTCTTCTCATAATAATCCTGATGGTACTCTTCGGCCGGATAAAAGGTTGTCGCCTCTTCAATCGGCGTTACAATTTCGCCATTGAGCTGACCTGAGGCGACAATCTCCTGCTTTGAAGCTTCTGCCAACTCCCGCTGCTCAGCGGTATGGACAAAGATCGTACTGCGATACGAAGAACCCCGATCACAGAACTGGCCTCCGCTATCCAGTGGATCAATATTTTGCCAGTACACATCCAGCAGCGTTGCATAATCGACCACTTCAGGGTCATAGGTAACCTGCATGGCTTCTGCATGACCGGTCCGCCCCGTGGTCACCTGTTCGTAGCTGGGATTCTCTACATGCCCACCGATGTAACCGGAAATGGTTGAAGAGACACCTTCCAGCTCATCGAAAGGAGGCTCCATACACCAAAAGCAGCCGCCGGCAAAGGTAGCGACAGCCTGGTTAGAATTATCATGCTGGGCAATAACTTGCCCGGCAGACATGATCATGGTCAGCCATAAAGAGGGTAATATGAGTGCTTTTGCAAATGCGTTATGATCCTGAAAGTACATGAGGCTCCTCAGGCAGTAGTGACTTTGACAGCAGCAGCTTAGACCGTTGCAGCCCGTTTCAGCCCTATGCCATCATCTAATGGTTACAGCTCAAATGGGTTAGTACATTACAGAATACGACCCAGGCAATCGTGTGGATCTTTCACATGGATGAAGCCTGTCTATCGAGTTGTGACGATCAAAACGATCATTCTTTTTCCCTGGCCCCTAATTGCTCCGCCCAGGTCGCAGACAACTCTTTCACCTTGGCCACATATTCCGGATTCTCATGCGAGGGAATATCAGGACGATACAGGTCAGCCATTTCACGCATGAATCGCCTATCGACTTTTTCAAAAATGCCGGCAGCCTGGAAAGCATCATCTTCTGTCATACCCATCGCAATCAGCGCAGATCGACCCATACGCACCGAGCTATCAAAGGTATCACGAATAATATCCCGACAGCCGACTGCCCATAAATCGTAGACATGGTGCCTGTCGACAGCCCGTGCAACCACGTGCACCTTAGGGTGATGATGAATGACATGCCGGGCCATCTCGGTGATTTTTTGTTTGTCGTCAATAGCAATGACCAACAAATTAGCCTCCTCGATACCTGCTGCATGCAACAGGTCGGGGCGCGTGGCATCGCCATAATAGATTTCAAACCCATAAGCACGCAGCATTTCCAGTTGAGCAGAACTGTAGTCAATAACGGTCGTCTTGTAACCGGCGCCGCGCAGCATTCGGTTGGCAATACCTCCAACACGACCATGCCCGGCAATAATGACATTGCATTTCTGATCAATAGCATCAGCTTCACGTTCATTCAGATGGGCATATCGTGGCAGTATCAATCGTTCATAGACTATGTAAAGCAGCGGTGTCAGCAACATGGAAAGTGCCACGATTAACAGCAATTGATCTGCAATATTCTCGGGAATCACACCATTGGCAACCGTGAATGACAACAGCACAAACCCAAACTCACCGGCCTGGGCCAGTGTCAGGGAAACCAGCCACAAATTACTGCCACGCAAACCAAACAGGCGAGCCACGCCGTAAATGATCGCCACCTTTATGACAATCAGCGCCAGCGTCAATCCCAGAATGGCAGCCAGATTTTCACTCAGCAGCGTAAAATTAATACCCGCACCCACAGTCATAAAGAACAGACCCAGCAACAGCCCTTTGAAAGGCTCTATATCGGATTCAAGCTCGTGTCTGTATTCACTGTTGGCCAGCACGACACCGGCCAGAAAGGTACCCAGTGCCGGTGACAGTCCAACCAGCGACATCAGCAGGGCAATACCCACCACCAGCGCCAATGCCGAAGCGGTAAAGAGTTCACGCAACCGGGCCAGTGATATAAACCGGAACAGTACCGGTGTTAACTGGCTTCCACCGACAACAACAACGGCTACCGCGCCAAAGGTCACCAGCGCGGTTTCCAGGGCACTCAGACCATCCACGAGACTCATGCCCGCGCCATGATCAGCGGCGTCATGAGCATGACCTGCAAGTTCAGGAATCGCCAGCAGAGGAAGTAATGCCAACATGGGAATGACGGCAATATCCTGGAACAGCAGCACGGAAAAACCCGCCTGCCCACCATCGGATTTCATCAGACCGTTTTCATTAAAAGTCTGCAGAACAATCGCGGTAGAAGAAAGTGAGAACACCAGCCCAATGGCCAGTGCAATCGACCATGACTCCCCCAACCACATCGCGACGCCCATCACTGCCAGTGTAGTGATGCCGACCTGTAATCCGCCCAGACCCAGCAAACGCATGCGCATATCCCAAAGCAGCTTGGGTTCAAGTTCCAGGCCGACCAGAAAGAGCATCATCACCACGCCAAACTCAGCGAAGTGCTGCAGGGAAACCACATCTACATTAAACAGGGAAAGGATAGGACTGATAGCGATACCAGCAATCAGGTAGCCCAACACAGAGCCGAGCTTTAAGGCGGAAGCAATCGGAACCGCGATAACACCCGCTGCCAGAAACACAAAAGTGAGGAAGAGGGCGTCAGTCACGGTTGTAATCCTTGTTTACGCGATCACTCAGCTCAATCGTTTTTTAAAGGCTTTTGAGTTCCGCTGGTAGTTATACATTTCCTGCTTTTTGATGGGCAAGTCACCGATTGCCAGCGGCTCGAAACCACGCTCCAGGAACCAGTGTGCCGTTTGCGTGGTTAGCACAATCGCGGTATCCAGCCCCATCTTGCGCGCCTCTCTTTCCAGCGCCCGCAACAAGTGGTCACCTCGCCCACTTTCCTGATAGTCACGATGAATAGCTATGCAGGAAATCTCACCGCAATTTTCATCCAGCGGATAAATCGCGGCACAGGCAATAATGGTGCCTTCCAGTTCAATCACCTTGAAATACTCGATCTCCGCTTCCAGCAACTCGCGTGAGCGATGCACCAGAATACCGGCTTCTTCCAGCGGCGAAATCAGCTCCAGGATGCCACCCACATCGTCAATGGTCGCCTGTCGCAATAACTCAAAGTTATCGCGAGACACCAATGTGCCGTTACCATCCCGGGTGAACAGTTCTTCAATCAATGCGCCGTTGTTGGCAAAGTTAATCAGATGGCAGCGGTGTACCGTTCGACTGCTGGCTTTCACGGCAGCGGCCAGTGACTCGCGCACGCCATTTTTGGCTTGCGGGTCGTCATCCGGCATCTGCTCCAGTAGATGTTTACCATCCACCGGGCTTAGCGTACTGGCCAGACTCTTATCGGTTCGCATAATGCCATCTTGCGGGATAAACAGAATCAGTTTTTCAGCATTCATGGCAATCGCCACTTCGGTGGCAATATCTTCCGCTGAGAGGTTAAAAACCTCACCTGTGGGTGAGTACCCCAGGTTGGACAACAGAACGATGTTGTTCTTGTCCAAATGCTGCTGAATAGCCGCTGCGTTCACACGACGCACCACGCCGGTCAGGGAAAAATCGACCCCATCGATCACACCCAGTGGCCGGGCCGTAATAAAATTGCCACGACTGACTTTGATATCTGCGCCGTGCATTGGCGAGTTGGCCAGCCCCATTGAGAACCGCGCATCCAGATCAATCGATATCGCGCCGACGGTCTGCTTGATCAAATGCAGTGAATCCGGGTCAGTGATGCGTAACCCTTTGTGATAACTGAGCGCCATGTCAGCACTGCTCAGTGCCTCACTGATTTGCGGGCGTGCCCCATGCACCAGCACGAGCTTGACGCCCAGACTGTGCAGCAGACTGATGTCATGCACGATATTGGTAAAGTTCTCATCCGCCAGCGCTTCACCGGGCAGCAAGACCACAAACACTTTCTTGCGGTGCGCATTGATGTAGCTGGACGAATGACGAAACCATTCGATGTATTGAGAGAGATTTTCCATAATCGCTATTCTACACCAAATTCACAAAACAGACCCTAAGTGGCCGCAAAGGCTGGAGAAATTCCCGACAAAATCATTATCAGGCGCTACTGCAGGCAGTATTTGCCAATCAGTTCCTTAAGCACATCAACGCAAGGTCGGACCCGGTCGAGCGCCAGATACTCATCTGGCTGGTGTGCCTGGTCAATATCACCCGGCCCCAGCACGATGGTTTCCATGCCCAGTTGCTGCAGGAAAGGCGCCTCTGTTCCAAAGGCAACCGACTCGGCTCGATGTCCGGTCAGCTGCTCAGCCATCAGCGCCAACGCACCATCAGCCGGGCCCTCAAAGGCGGGTACGCCGGGAAACAATGGCGAAAGGTCAAACTGCACCCCCCAGCGATCTGCCACCGGACGTAAACGGTTGCCAATAATAAGCCGGGTTTCATCAATATCCATACCCGGCATCAGCCGGATATCAAACTCCAGCTCACAACGCCCACAAATGCGGTTGGGGTTATCACCACCATGGATACAGCCCAGGTTCATGGTTGGGTGGTTAATGGTAAAGGCAGGGTTGCGGTAGCGGTCCTGAAACTCACGCCGCACCACCAGCAGTTCACCAATCACATCATGCATGGCCTCCATGGCATTGATGCCCAGCGAAGGATCGGAGGAATGACCACTGCGACCTTCCAGACGTATCGTCTCCATCATCACACCTTTGTGCGCATGAATCGGTCGCATGCCGGTAGGCTCGCCAATCACGGCATAACGGGCTTTGGGCCGCCCGGCTTTCGCCAGTTCCCGCGCCCCTGACATGGACGTCTCTTCATCGGCCGTCGCGAGAACAATCAAGGGCTGTTTCAGTGCCGTAACATCCAGCTCATCAATGGCCTGCAGGATCAAGGCAAAGAAGCCTTTCATATCTGTGCTGCCTAAACCATACAGCTTGCCGTCACGCTCGGTCATGCGAAGTGGATCAACCGACCACAGCTCCGGGTTCATGGGTACCGTATCGGTGTGACCAGCCAGCACCAGTCCTCCTGGCCCCGTACCCAGCGTCGCCAGCAGATTAACTTTATTACCGTTACCATCTGGCTTCGCAATGTCCGCACCCTCCCCGTTGGCTGACTGCCCACAAGGCATCAACTCGCACTGAAAGCCGCGATCAGATAGCTGCTCAGCCAGGTAATCGACCACAGGCTGATTGCTCATATCGATTGAGGGATTGGTCGAACTGATGCTGGGAAGTCTCAGCAGCTGGTCAAAATGATGCAGCAGCCCCAAGCTCTGTGGTCGATGTGATGTTGTCATGATGCAAACAGTAAATCAGTTTTTGCTGCCATGATAAAGTCATTTGCATGCAAACCGTTGATACTGTGCGTCCACCAGCGCACCGACACACAACCCCAGCTGATCAGCAGTTCTGGGTGGTGGTCGTTTTCATCGGCCAGTGCAGCCAATTGATCAGCAAAAGCAACGCCTTGGGTGAAATCCTCAAAGGGGAACTCACGCTGCAGGCGGGGCACCCCTTCATGGTGTGTCACCAGCCAGTCAGGTAATTTCTCCAGCCATGCTGGCAACTCTTTCTGGTTTAATGGTTTGCTGTCACGACGACAGGGTTGACAGGATTGTGCTGCCAGCAATTCGCTCTTAGCGGGTTCTTCAGACATCATTGCCTCCTTCGCCTGGAAACGATCGCGCCATGCATGAACATAGCGATGTGTTTGACAGCCAATGGTGTACAGAAACCGATTTAAAGAAACGCTTCCAGTACTGAATTCAGATACTGGTAGCCCAGATCAGTGGTCGTGATCTGCTCGTCCTCTTCTGTTAACAGCTGCCTGTTCTTCAGAGCCTCTACCTTTGCAGTGATACTGTCAAATGGCAACCCGGTCCGCTGCGTGTACAGCGAACGGCTGAACCCGGCTTTGAGACGCAGGGCATTCATCAGAAACTCCAACGGCAATTCCTGTGGTTCCACCGGCATGGCATCAGCCAGGTAAGGGTAACGGTTGAGCAGGTTAGCATCCTGTTGTGACAGGCTGTGTTTGGCCGCGGCCAGATAATGATCTGGTTGACGACGCTTGCGAAGTCGCAGGATACGACGTCGGTGAGGTTGTGTCATTTTGCCATGGGCGCCCGCGCCAATGCCCAGGTAGTCGCCGAACTGCCAGTAATTGATATTGTGACGCGAGGCTTCACCGGGTTTGGCAAAGGCAGACACTTCATAGCGCTGATAACCGTTGTCAGCCAGTAACGCCAACCCCGCATCCTGAATGGCAATCAGGGTCGACTCATCCGGCAGCACCGGTGTGTGTTTGTAAAAAGCCGTGTTTGGCTCAATGGTCAGCTGATACCAGGATATGTGCTCCGGCTGCAGATCAATCGCCGTCTGCAAATCATTCAGTGCCTGGTCCACCGTTTGACCGGATAATCCGTACATCAAATCCAGATTCAGTCGTTTGAAGCCAGCATCACGGGCATAGCCAACCGCCTGAAATACATCATCCGGATTGTGAATACGCCCCAGGGCTTTCAGGTGCTCGGCATCAAAACTTTGTACCCCAATAGACAAGCGGTTAATACCGGCCTGAAAATAGTCGGCAAAGCGCTGGCGTTCCGCTGTCCCCGGATTCGCCTCCAGTGTCACTTCGATATCATCGGTAAACGCCAACACCTTGCGCAGGCTATCCATTAGCGACTGCATCCCGGCACCTGACATCAGACTGGGTGTGCCGCCGCCAAAGAAAATGCTGCTGATCGGGCGCTTTCGCACATAAGGCAGGTCATGCTTCAGGTCATCCAGCAGTGCCGCCAGGTATTCCTGTTCAGGCAGCTCAGCATCCTGGATCGCCTCATTAACCGCACCCGCGACTTTGACCTCATGCGAGTTGAAATCACAATAAGGGCATTTACGAACGCACCAGGGAATATGAATATATAGCCCTACCGTTTCCGGTAATGTCAGCTTGACCTCATTGGCTGCTGAATCGGGTTTGCCTGCACCTTTTTGTGGGTCAACTGGCTCCCCCATGATCAGGCCTGCTTCTGCAATTCAGCCAGCAGCATCTTTATCGCCTGGCCACGATGGCTCAACGCATTCTTAGTTTCGGCACTTAGCTCTGCCGACGAGCACTGATGCTCTGGCACATAAAACAAGGGATCATAACCAAACCCACCCTGACCGGCGGCAGCTTGTTGAATGGTTCCCTGCCACTTGCCATGGCAAACAATCGGCACAGGGTCATTGGCATGGCGCAGATAAACCAGCACACAATGGAAAGCGGCACTGCGTTGCGAAGGTTCGCTTGCTTTACGTCCCAACAGAGCCAGCAGTTTTTCGTTATTGGCATGATCACGCAGTTCGCGGGACATCTGCTGCCATTCTTCAATCAGGAACAGATCAGAGGCGTAACGCGCCGAATAAATACCGGGGGCACCGCCCAACGCATCAACGGCCAGACCAGAGTCATCAGCCAATGCCGGCAACCCGGTAACTTTAGCCGCATGACGTGCTTTGATGATGGCATTTTCAATAAAGGTTAATCCGGTTTCGTCCGCATCAGAGACATTAAATTCAGACTGTGCCACCACCTCAAAGCCGGTTGGCGCCAGCATTGACTGCAACTCGCGCAGTTTTCCCTGATTGCCACTGGCCAGTACGATTCGCTTCTCATTCATGATGCGGCCGCTCCATTTTTCCGGGTGAAGTGGTAAATCGCAATTTCACCCAAGAGGTTGGGGAACAGTCGAATCAGCTGCCGGTGGCGATGGTTGTAATCTACAACCGTGCGGGTGAGCACATCGATGTCATGTGCCTGACAAAACTCGTCGAAATCTTTCACCGTACAGAAATGAATATTCGGTGTGTCATACCACTGATAGGGCATAAAATCCGATACCGGCATACGGCCTTTGAATGCCAGATAGCCCCGGCTACGCCAGTTACCAAAATTTGGAAAAGTGACAATGCAGTTCTTGCCAATGCGCAGCATCTCTTTGACCAGCAGATCCGGATAGCGCACCGCCTGCAAGGTATGTGTCAGCAGCACGGTATCAAAACTGTCCGTCTCAAAATTATCCAGACCTTTATTCAGGTCCTGCTGAATCACATTGACGCCTTTACCCAGGCAGGCATTCATTTTATCTTCATCAATTTCCAGACCAATGCCATGGATTTGTTTCTCATTTTGCAGATACGACAGCAAGGTGCCATCACCACACCCCAGGTCGAGTACCCGGCTGCCGGGTTCGATCCATTTTTGAATAATCGCCAGATCAGGACGCATCTGCAGTCACCTCCCTGTGTACCCGCTCAAGGTAGGTTTTCAATGCTGTCTGGTAACGTGGCACTGGTAACAGGAAAGCATCATGCCCCTGGTCTGCATCAATTTCCAGATAACTCACTTCTTTGCCTGCCTTAAGCAGCGAAGTCACAATTTCTCGCGTGCGTGCGGGTGGAAAGCGCCAGTCCGTACTGAATGAGAACAACAGAAATTTGCAATCACTATTGGCAAACGCTTTACTCAGATCGCCATCGTAATCAACGCTGGGATCAAAATAATCGAGCGCCTTGGTCATCAGCAAATACGTATTGGCATCAAAGGTCTCCGAGAAACGCTCGCCTTGATAATGCAGGTAGCTTTCCACCTGAAAATCGACATCAAAACCGAAACTCAACTTACCTTTACGCAGATCGCGACCCAGGTTCAGTGAGGCCTGTTTCAACTGGTCTGATGCTTTGCCAAATTTCTCGCGCATGGCGCTGTCAGACAGATAGGTAATATGGCCTACCATACGTGCCAGCATCACACCCTTTTTCGGCAAGGTGTCATGATCGCGGTAGCGACCTTCGTAAAAATCCGGATCAGCGGTAATCGACTGCCGCGCCACTTCGTTGAAAGCAATATTTTGTGCAGACAGTTTTGGCGCCACAGCCATCATAATGGCGTGCCCAACACGCTCTGGATAACTGATCGACCAGCGCATGACCTGCATGCCACCGAGACTGCCACCAATAACTGCCGCCCATTTTTCAATACCCAGCCGGTCAGCCAGTCGCGCCTGACTCTTGACCCAGTCACGTACAGTCACAACAGGAAAATCGGGGCCGTACCAGGTGTCTGTTTCCGGATTAATCGATGCCGGGCCGGTGCTTCCTGCACAACCGCCCAGATTATTCAGGCAGACCACAAAAAAATGATTGGTATCAATCGGTTTACCGGGGCCAATATAGTTGTCCCACCAGCCGGGTTTGCGATCCTCCATGCTGTGATAACCTGCTGCATGGTGGTCACCGCTGAGCGCATGACAAATCAAAATGCCGTTACTTTTCTCCGCATTCAGCTCCCCATAGGTCTCAACCATCAGGTCATAGGCTGCCAGGGTTTTGCCGCTGCGTAATTCCAGTGGCTCGTCAAAATGATAAAGCTGGGGAGTGACCAGTCCGACCGAATTTTCCGGTATCGTCTCAGGCATGATGTTCGGTGGCTCCTGCGTCCTGCATTATAGACCGGGTACGAAACCCGGAGCATTCAGTGGCTGCACCAGTAAAATGCGCAGAATCTGTAATGCCAGAAAAACAAAAATTGGCGACAGATCGAGACCACCCATCGGTGGGAGAATACGTCGGAAAGGTGCCATCACCGGTTCAGTCAGTTGGCGTACCAATACCAGTGTCGGGTGACCACTAAACGGTGCGATAAAACTGGAAATGATCGAGATCAACAAGGTCCAGAAATAGATATTCAGTATCATGCTGATCAAGCCAGCGATCGACCAGGTCAGAATGGCCCCAACCGCTGGCATGGAATTACCGGAGATGAACAACATCCCGGCAATGGCTGCGCACTCCAGCAGCAACGCACAAACCAGAGAAGAAAAGTCGATGCCTGCAATACCTGGAATAAGGCGACGGAATATCTGCACAACAGGGTCGGTGATACGGACAATCACCTGCGTAATCGGGTTATAAAAATCGGCTCGCGAGACCTGCAACAGGAAGCGCAGCAACACTGCCATAATGTACAGAGTGCCCAGGGTGTCTATTAGCAGTACGCCGATATCGCCAAATGCATTCATCTTTTAAATCCTGTCCAGTCCTGTTGGGTTAGTCGTTGCCGGCCAGTTCGGCGGCACGTTGCTGGGCAGCCTTCATGGCTGCCTCGACAATCTCAGTAAAATTATCCCGGTCAAAGGAGAGCAGCGCCTGCTCAGTTGTACCACCCGGTGAAGTCACACGACGACGCAGCTCGGCAGGCGGCACATCACTGCTGGCGGCCAGCTTGCCCGCACCCTGCGCTGTCTGAATGGCAAGCTGGCGGGATATATCGGCATCCAGCCCCATCTTGATAGCGGCTGCCTCCATCGCTTCCATCATCAGGAAGTAATAAGCCGGGCCACTACCCGATAGCGCGGTCACGGTATCAATGTCATTTTCCTGCTGCAACCAGCAGGCAATGCCAACGGCCTCAAGAATCTGCCCGGATAATGCCTTTTGCTGTTCACTGCATTCAGCATTGGCAACAAGGGCAGTTGCACCACAGCCCACCAGTGACGGGGTGTTTGGCATGCAGCGCACCAGTGCCTGGTTATCGCCCAGCCAGCGCGCCAGCGATGCCAGCGTAACGCCAGCAGCAATGGATATCACCACTGAGCCTGATTTGAGCAATGGCTTTAACGATTCACAGGCTGATTCCATAACCTGTGGCTTTACCGCCAGCACGACCACATCAGCCGCCGCAGCAACATCCGCAAGTGAACCGGTCTGAATCCCAGTGTCAGAAGAAAGCTGAGCCAGTTTGGCAGTATCAATATCGGTTGCGTGAATGTTATTGGCAGGCACGTCCTTGGCCAGCAGGCCGTGGATCAGGCTGGTCGCCATATTGCCGGCACCAATAAAACTGATTTGACTGTTATTCACGCAGAACTCCCTCAAATGACGCTATTTTAACGCAGTGTGACGCGCTATGCAGCGTTTCAGGATGAACTGTTGAATTCTTCTGCAAAAGTTGCCCAGAAACTGAGGAAAAGCGCTGCGATCAGCGGCCCGATGACAAAGCCGTTAATCCCTAGAATGCTAATGCCGCCCAGGGTAGAAAACAGCACCAGGTAGTCGGGCAGCTTGGTATCCCGACCTACCAGAATTGGGCGCAACACATTGTCCGCCAACCCGATGACCACTGCACCATAAATGACCAGCACCGTGGCAGCCCCCCAGTCACCGGTAGCATAGAGATACACAGCCATGGGTATCCACACCAGCGACGCACCGACGGCCGGCACCAGTGACAGGAATGCCATGATCACCGCCCAGAGCAATGCCGCCGAAATGCCGAGAATCCAGAAGATCAGCCCACCCAGCGCGCCCTGCACAATGGCCACAACCAGATTACCTTTCACGGTAGCACGGGACACTTCCACAAATTTATTGAACAATAACTGACGCCGATCTTCACTCATCGGCAGTGCATTACGCATCCAGCTGACAATGGACTCACCATCGCGCAACAGAAAGAAACTCAGATACAGCATCATGCCCAGCCCCAGCGTAAAGCTGACCGTATTACGCCCCAGGCTCAGCGCTTCCTGAGACAACAACCGGCTGAGACTGATCGCCGAGTTACTGAGGTATTCACGCAAATTACTGGTATCGATACCAAAACGCTGCATCAGCTCAGGAATAATCGGGACGGCATTGCCGATGCGTTCAAGAATGGCGGCCGGGTTAATTTCCTGGCTTTCAATCGATTGATAGAGACCCACCCCTTCACGAATAAAGCCAAACAGGATGGCAATCACGGGTATCACCACCAAAATCAAACCGGTGATCAGGGTAATGAAAGCAGCCAGGGAGTGCCGCCCATTCAGCCGCTGGACCAATCGGCGCTGCAACGGATTAAACAGCAGGCTCATGACACATGCCCAGAATATGGCACTCCAGAACGGTAATATGACCAGTACAAACGCCAGGCTTACCAGCGCAAGGACCGCCATGAAGCCGCGTCGTTCCATCACTTCTTTTGACGTGCGCGGGCGTACATCACTCATTTTCGCTCACCATTATTGCTGGCCTCGTCGGCGTATCATGCGCCACAACTCGACAATTCGAGGCGGCTGACCGGTGCGCAAAATCCCCTGTCGGAAAATCCGGCCTGACAGCCAGAGCACTGCGACTATACATATCAGCAGCACAATGGTGGTGCCAACAATATCCACCATCGGTGGTTGCGCCGCAGCCCGGTTCATCATGGTGAACGGCGTAAACAGTGGAATCCAGGACATAATACGGGCCATGGTGCCATTGGGGTCCTGGGCCACAAAACTCATGGTCAATACCGGCACAACCAGCACCAGCATCAACGGCATAATCAGACTCTGCGCTTCTTTCAGGGTGTTACAAAGGCTGCCAATGGCCAGAAATATCCCAGCGTACAGGGCATAACAGCACAGATAGTAGAACACGAAATATGGCAGGAGTTCCGAACTTAGCAGCACATCAAGGATGTCCACCAGCATGGCGGTTTCCACACTTTGGTACACCTGCAGGAAAACAAAGAACGAGGCAATCCAGGCCACAATGGTGGTGATACCCGTGGCGCCAATGCCCAGCAGTTTACCCATCATCAACTCACTGGGCGTTACTGAGGCCAGCAGCACTTCAATAATCCGGTTGGACTTCTCTTCAATGGTATTGCTAAGCAAATATTGCACGCTTTGCATCAAGGAGATGAAAATCAGATAGACAAAACCCATCGGTGCCCACTGCCGGAAGGTATCTGCAAAGCTCACCGCTTCTTCACCCTCCGCCTTGTTAGGATCAAGCTGACTGACCGGCATACGGGTGCGCTGCACGGATCTGACCTGCTGAATATTGATACCGCGGCTGGCGTATTCCTGCTGGCGGATGGCGTCGTTGAGGCTGGTCTGGATGGCATTGGACAGACGCGTATCGGTCAGGTTGGCTGTCCAGTACTGAACACCACGCGGCGCATTGTTGTCGGTCATTAATGTCTGCAGCGAGTCCGGGCGAACGATGTCCTCATTGACGTCCTCCGGGATGAGAATCAGGGCAAACAGGGGCACTCTCTCACCGTCTACATTGAGCCGTCGCTCATCAGCCAGATAAGGTCGCATCTGTTCCACAATCTGATCCGGACTTGCCGAAGTATCAATTCCCGAAGGTATCTCTGCCTGTATAAACTGCGGGCGTGGCTCCTCAAATGGCGGGGCATCTTCACGCAGATAAGGGCGCGCCATTTGCAAGGCCATGTCCAGCCCGCCACCTTCCACCCAGCCATCCAGGGCACTGACTTCATCGTTGCCAAAATCATCAATCAGCTCATTCAGCCGGCTGTTGCTGGTCTGCGGCAGCGTCGTGCCAGCGGTCTGTTGCCGGTTTTCCTGAAGGTACGCCATAAAGTCCTGCATGACATGGCGCTGGTGCTCCCGCTGGATCGCTGCGTCAACCGCACTGGCATACTGTTCACTCTTATCGACCAGGACGAAGTAACGGGTGGGGGTAGCCGTCGCCAGGCGACTGGACAAGTAGAAAATGCCAAAGAAAATCAGCGGCACCAATAACACACCCAGCCAGAACCCTTTGGTTTTGACGTTCTCCAGATACTCGCGATTGGCAATTAGCAGGGTTACACGCATCGTCATGATATTAGCGGAACTTGTGCTCCCGGGCCTCCGTGCCGACCAGGTGCATAAAAACATCATGCAGGCTGGCCTGGGTAAAATCGAAACGGCTCAATGTCACACCATTACTGAAGCAGTGTTGCAGAATTTCCTGCGGGTCAGCCTGTTCCCGGACATACAGTTCCCACTGGCAGCTTCCTGCTGGCCGACCCGTCGGGTCAGGCGGCAGGCGATTGATTGAAAGCACACCATCAATGCCTTGCAGGGAGTCTACTGACTCACAGGTTTCCAGCACGATCCGGCGCGGGATAATCGCGTGCGCATCAGCAACGGTACCATCAAAGACTTTTCGTCCCTTGGTGATCAATAGCAAGCGCTCACAAAGCCGTTCTGCATGCTGCATCACATGCGTTGAAAATATCACCGTCTGGCCGTTATCACTCAGATCGCGGATCAGTTGCTCCAGCACCTCCTGGTTAACCGGGTCCAGGCCGGAGAATGGCTCGTCGAGAATGACCAGCTCAGGCTCGTGAACAATTGACGCCAGTACCTGGACTTTCTGCCCCATGCCTTTGGATAGCGACTCAATCGCCGAGTTGGCAAAATCGCTCAGTCCGTAACGTTCCAGCAATTCAAAGGCCTTGCTGCGCGCCTGTTTGCGCGACAATCCTTGCAACGTGCCAAAGTAGGCAATAATCGCCCAGACCTTCATTTTCTTATAAAGGCCTTTCTCTTCAGGCAGGTAGCCGATGCGATGACGTACATTCATGGCAGAGGGGGAGCCCAGCACTTCGATCTGGCCGGTATCGGGTCGGATAATATCGAGAATCATGCGAATCGTGGTGGTTTTGCCGGCACCATTGGGACCAAGAAAACCATACACGGAACCCTTGGGAATGCTCAGGCTGATGTTGTCGACTGCTGTGAAATCGCCGTAGCGTTTACAGACATCGTGCAGTTTAAGGACCGATTCGCTCATGCTTCGAGTTTAGCACAGGGATTATGCAAAAAAGCCGACACAGAGCGTTCTGTATCGGCTTTTTGTATAAACTGACCGCAAGTCAGCGTGTTTGTGCTGAATCACCTGTCAAACTGACAGGAAAGCATCAATTTTGTCGGCTACCAGACGTCCTTCATCAATGGCACGTACGACCAATGACTGACCACGGCGACAGTCGCCGGCGGCAAAGACTTTCGGGTGGCTGGTGCGGAAATCCTTGTATTCGGCCTGATAGTTCGACCGACCATCCAGATCCAGGTTCAGCGGATTGCTGACATAGTGCTCTGGCCCCAGGAAGCCCATGGACAACAGAATCAGGTCTGCTTCCCAGAACTGGGTGGTACCAGGCACTTCCTTGAAGTTGGCATCCACTTCAACGGTGTTAATACCCAGCAGTTTACCGTTAGCATCACGAACAAACTCTTTACCACTGATCGAGTAAGTACGTGGGTCTTCGCCATCACGGTAAGCGGCTTCTTCATGACCGTAATCCACACGGTGGATACGCGGCCACAGCGGCCAGGGATTGTCAGCCGGACGATCCAGGGTCGGCTTGGGCATAATCTCGAAGTTAACCAGTGACTTGCAACCATGACGCAGCGATGTTGCGATACAGTCCGTACCGGTATCACCACCACCAATCACAATCACGTTCTTGTCTTTGGCACTGATGTAGTTACCATCTTCCAGGTTGGAATCCAGCAGGCTACGCGTATTGGCAGTCAGGAACTCCATCGCGTAATGCACACCATCACCTTCACGACCGTTGATTTTCAGGTCACGAGGCGTCGTTGCACCGGTAGCCATCAGCAGCGCATCAACGTCATTGAGCAATGTCTTAACGTCCATGGCATTTTCGCCTTCGCCGCCAACATCAGCGTTAGTCTGGAATTTCACGCCTTCGGCTTCCAGCAGTTTAACGCGACGATCGACCACGTCTTTTTCCAGCTTCATGTTCGGGATGCCGTACATCAGCAGACCACCAATGCGGTCAGCTCGCTCATAGACAGTCACTTCATGACCAGCCTGGTTCAACTGAGCCGCAGCAGCCAGTCCGGCAGGACCGGAACCGACCACGGCAACTTTTTTGCCCGTGCGGAATTTCGGTGCGTTCGCCGTTACCCAGCCTTGCTCGAAGCCTTTGTCGATGATGGCGTTTTCAATGTTCTTGATCGTGACCGCTGGCTCATTGATGCCCAGTACACAGGAACCTTCACACGGGGCCGGACAGACGCGGCCGGTAAACTCCGGGAAGTTGTTCGTTTTGTGCAGGCGATCCAGCGCTTCACGCCACTGACCTTTGTAGACCAGATCGTTCCACTCCGGAATCAGGTTGTAGACCGGACAGCCATTTTCAGACTGACAGAACGGTACACCACAATCCATGCAGCGAGCACCTTGTGTAGCCAGGTGCTCATCCGCCGGTGCGGTATAGATTTCCTTGTAGTCAAGAAGTCGCTCGGCTGGCGCACGGTATGGCACCGTGCTGCGCTCGAATTCTTTAAAACCAGTTGGTTTACCCATGATTAAACCTATTCTTGTGCAATTTTGTTCGTATCAGACTGACGCGGTTTCGGCTTTTGCCTTGGCAGCCAATTCTGCCAGTACGCGCTTGTAGTCAGTCGGCATCACTTTGACAAACTGGCCCAGTGACGATTCCCAGTTATCCAGCAGTTCACGTGCCACGGTCGAACCGGTGTAAGCCTCGTGGTTGCTGATCAGACGTTTCAGCTCTTCCTTATCAGCGTCATCAACCACTGGCTCCAGCTCATAGGACTCCAGATTGCACTGACGCTCGAAGTCCTTGTCCTTATCCAGAACATAAGCAACACCGCCGCTCATGCCTGCGCCGAAGTTACGGCCGGTTTTACCCAGGATAACCACACGACCACCCGTCATGTATTCACAACCGTGATCACCAATGCCTTCGACTACAGCGCTGGCGCCGGAGTTACGAACGGCAAAACGCTCAGCCACGATACCGCGGAAGTAGGCTTCACCACCGGTAGCACCGTACAGGTTCACGTTACCGGCAATGATGTTCTCTTCTGCCTTGAAGCTGCTGTTCTTGGGCGGGTAGACAACGATCTTGCCGCCAGACAGGCCTTTACCGACAAAGTCGTTGGCATCGCCTTCAACGGTGATCGTGATACCTTTCGCCAACCAGGCACCCAGACTCTGCCCCGCAGAACCGTTCAACTTGATGTTGATGGTATCTTCGGGCAACAGCTCTTCGCCGTAACGCTTGGCGACCTCATTTGACAACATGGTACCAACAACACGGTTAATGTTGATCACCGGTAATTCAATGTTGACCTTCTCACCCTTGTCCAGCGCAGGTGCAGCCAGTTTGATGATCTGGTTATCCAGCGCTTTGTCCAGACCGTGATCCTGCGCCATCATCGCGTAGGTACCCGTGTTCGGGAACACAGCTTTGGCAGGCGTCAGAATCATGCTCAGATCCAGGCCTTTGGATTTCCAGTGGTTAATCGCAATATCGCTTTCCAGCAGATCAACGCGGCCCACCATTTCATTGATAGTGCGCACACCCAGGCTGGCCATGATTTCACGCATTTCTTCAGCCACCATGAACAGGTAGTTGACCACGTGCTCTGGCTGACCTTTGAACTTCTTGCGCAGCTCAGGATCCTGTGTGGCGATACCGACCGGACAGGTATTCAAGTGACACTTACGCATCATGATACAGCCCAGGGTAATCAGCGGTGCAGTCGCAAAACCGTACTCTTCCGCGCCCAACAATGTAGCGATAGCAACGTCACGGCCGGTTTTCAGCTGACCGTCGGTCTGCAGCACCACACGTGAACGCAGGTTGTTCATCACCAGCGTCTGGTGAGTCTCGGCCACACCCAGCTCCCAGGGCAGGCCAGCGTGCTTGATCGAGGTCAGCGGTGATGCCCCCGTACCGCCATCGTGACCGGCGATAACCAGGTGATCGGTTTTCGCTTTGGTCACACCGGCAGCAATCGTGCCGACGCCGATCTCAGATACCAGCTTCACGGAGATACGCGCCTGACGGTTAGCGTTCTTCAGGTCGTGAATCAGCTGCGCCATGTCCTCAATCGAATAAATATCGTGGTGAGGCGGTGGCGAAATCAGGCCCACACCCGGCGTGGAGTGACGGATACGAGCGATTTGCTCATCCACCTTGCGGCCAGGCAGCTCACCACCTTCACCCGGCTTGGCGCCCTGTGAAATCTTGATCTGAATCTCGTCAGCGTTAGCCAGGTACCAGGTGGTCACACCGAAACGGCCTGACGCTACCTGCTTGATGGAAGAACGCTTGGAATCGCCATTAGGCAGCGCATTGAATCGAATCGGATCCTCACCACCTTCACCGGTGTTGGACTTGCCGCCCAGTCGGTTCATGGCGACTGCCAGTGATTCATGGCTTTCCTGCGAAATAGAACCAAAGCTCATGGCACCGGTCGCGAAACGCTTCACGATATCCTTGGCAGACTCCACTTCTTCCAGCGGAATTGCTTGCTGGTCAGCGCGGAACTTCAGCAGGCCACGCAGCGTACAGGCTTTGGTGGTCTGCTCATTGGTGTACTTGGCAAAGGCATAGTAGGCATCTTTGCTACCGGTACGCGCCGCATTCTGCAGATTAAAGATCGCCGTCGGATCCCACATGTGGCTGTCGCCACCGCTACGCCAGTGGAAATCACCCGGGTTGTTGAGCACCGGAATGCGGTTTTCGTCTTTTTCCGGGAAGCCCAGACGGTGACGACGCTCGGTTTCTTCAACCAGGGCAGGGAAGTTCAAACCCTGAACTCGGCTGGCGGTACCCACGAAACAGCGATTAATAACGTCTGTTGCCAGACCCACGGCTTCGAAGATCTGCGCACCGCGGTAGGACTGCAGTGTAGAAATACCCATCTTGGCCATGACTTTCAGCATGCCCTTGGCGACGGCTTTCTTGTAGGCAGCAACCAGCTTGTCTTCGGTATTGTACTTGTCACCCAGCAGGCCATCGAGCTGTGCCTGCCACAGCGCCTCAAAAGCCAGGTACGGGTTGATGGCATCAGCGCCATAACCGACCAGCAGGCAATGGTGATGCACTTCGCGCGCTTCACCGGTTTCCAGGATCAGACCGATCTTGGTGCGCTCATGACGCTTGATCAGGTGATGGTGAACGGCGCCACAGGCTACCAGGGCGCTGATGGCTGCACGCTCTTTGCCGATACCACGATCGGACAGAATGACGAAGGCATAACCATCGGCAATCGCCTGGCTGGCTTCGGCACAGACACGGTCCAGCGCGCCTTGCAGGCCTTCGCTACCGCCAATTTCATACGTGATATCAACCACTTTGCTGCGCAGACCGTTGTGATCCATGTGCTGGATAGTCTGCAGCTGCTTGTTGGTCAGAATCGGGTGTTCCAGACTCAGTCGGTGCGCGTGCTGCTCAGTGGTCTCCAGCAGGTTGCCCTCTGGACCAATGAAGCATTTCAGCGACATCACAACTTCTTCACGGATCGAGTCAATCGCCGGGTTGGTCACCTGGGCAAATAACTGCTTGAAGTAGTCATACATCATGCGCGGCTTGTCAGACAGACAGGCCAGTGCCGAATCGTTACCCATGGAACCCAGCGGGTCACGAGCCTGGGTAATCATAGGCAGCAACATGAACTGCATGGTCTCGGTGGTGTAACCGAAGGCCTGCATGCGTGACAACACATTGTCAGAATCCAGGGAATGCGATTCGTTACCGTCAGACAGCATGTCCAGGGTGATCTTCTGGTTACCCAACCATTCACCGTAAGGACGCTTGCCAGCGATGTCATGTTTCAGCTCTTCGTCAGGGATCAGACGACCCTGTTCAAAATCGAGCAGGAACATACGACCAGGCTGCAGGCGGCCTTTCAGCTTGACGTTGGCCGGATCCACTTTTACCACACCCACTTCCGAGGCCATGATGACCTTGTCGTCATGTGTGACGTAATAGCGGCTTGGACGCAGACCGTTACGGTCCAGTACGGCACCAATGTAGTGACCATCAGAGAACACGATAGAAGCCGGGCCATCCCATGGCTCCATCAGTGCACTGTGGAATTCGTAGAAATCTTTCTTGTCCTGCGGCATGTTGACATCAGACTGCCAGGCCTCAGGAATCATCATCATGACCGACTCTTGCAGCGAGCGGCCAGACAGCAGCATGAACTCAAGTACCGAATCAAAAGAACCGGAGTCAGAGCAGTCTGCATCGATGATCGGGAATAATTCTTTCAGCTTGTCGCCAAACAGATCCGTTTCAACCGTACCTTCACGGGCAACCATCTGGTTGACGTTACCGCGCAGGGTGTTGATCTCACCGTTGTGGCTCATGAACCGGTTCGGCTGGGCACGATCCCATGACGGGAAGGTGTTGGTGCTGAAGCGCGAGTGAACCATGGCCAGGTGTGTGGCGAAGTTAGGCTGAGTCAGGTCCTTATAGAAAGGGAACAGCTGACCAGGCGTCAACATACCTTTATAGACGATGACTTTTGTCGACAGACTGCAGGCATAGACCATCTTGCCTTCAGTCAGAGACTTGTCACCACGCAACTTGTGCGTGAAACGTTTGCGAATAATGTACAGCTTGCGCTCAAAGGCTTCCTGGTCAAGACCATCCGCCGCGCCAATAAAGAGCTGTGTAATGTATGGCTGCGCCATACGGGCGGCCGGGCCAACATCGGCGCCATCGGCGTCAGTTGGCACATCACGCCAGCCAACCAGAGACTGCCCTTCTTCGGCAACGATCTTGTTGATGGCTTCGCGGCAGAACTCACGCTCTTTGGAGTTTTGCGGCAGGAAGATGTTACCGACAGCATACTTGCCGGCTTCCGGCAGCGTTGCGTCAAGCTCGTTTTTGGCAATGTCAGCGAAAAAACCGTGTGGCAATGCCATCAGGATACCGGCTCCGTCGCCAGTGTTCGCTTCGAAACCACATCCGCCACGGTGATCCATGCGGGAGTTCAAATGGTAGGCATCCAGCATGATCTGATGACTGGGGCGACCCTTGATGTCTGCAACAAAGCCTACGCCGCAGGAATCTTTCTCGTTCGCCGGGTCATACAGCCCCGTCTTTTGCGGAAAGCCAAACTTGTAAGGAATTTGGGCTTGATCAGTCATATTTTCGCTATGTCTCGTTATGTCGTTTAATTTTTCCGGATTTCGGCCACCGTTGCTCACCCCGGACACACTCTATATGGTGCATACTGACGCACTACACTGTGGGGAGATGCGTGATTAGAAGTTATTGATTTGACACGGCTCGGTGATATTGCCAACACCCCGGACGGCGTATCCGGGACTATGCCGGACGGTCGTAAAACACATTACGCTGTTTTACGGGGGCTGGACACAATACCATTGAAACAAAATATGTCAAGTTATCAGCCTCTCCAGGGTGGTTTTTGACGGTCCGTTTACATGCTTGTGACATGGTCTGATCGCTTGATTAAAGCCAGTTACTGCATTACTCTTCGCCTTCTATAAGAAAGTTTTCCGGCATGAAGCCGGAAGTGTTTCCCAGGCCTGAACGACGGCAATCAGAAAAAAAGTACGCTATTCGAAGTACGCGCTCTGCCGAATGCCGCCCGGGACGAGAAAAAGACTATAAAAAACAGTAGCATTTAGCTGAGGGGATATACGCGTGGAAATAGTAAGATATAAAAGGGATGTCTGGGGTGACGAAGTCATACTCGGTGTAGCCTGGGATTTGCTCTGGGTTGTGGCAGTAGCCATTATTCTCCTGCTGGTGGGTCACGCCATTATTATGGCACTTCTGGCTCGCAAGAAAGCCAAACCATCTGCTGACGGCCCTCGTGTCAAACGACACGATGGCATCGACCGGGCCTTCCACTGGATTATGGCCGCTTCTGTCCTGACACTGATCGCCACTGGCGTACTGCCGATTATCGGCATCCGCTTCGCCTGGCTGGATATTCACTGGATTGCCGGCCTGGTGCTGACCTTCGTGGTCATTTTCCACACCATTCGCGCCACATTCTGGCAGGACTTCAAGTCCATGCTGCTGACGCCTTCTGATTTTGCCGAGCCTTTTGATGAAAATCACAAGCCAGGCAAGTACTCTTTTGAGCAAAAAGGCATGCACTGGGCAATGACACTGCTGGTTTTCATGGTCATCGGCACTGGCATCCTGCTGCTGTTGAACATTGATACGCCTTTCTGGGATCGTCCTTCGGTGGATAACGAAGCATCCCTGGGCCTGATGTTCCTGCTGCACGGCCTGACGACACTGGCACTGATTGCATTTACCGCGATTCACATCTACTTCGCCATCCGTCCTGAGAAAATCTTCTACACCCGCTCCATGGTAAGTGGCTGGATTTCCGAAGACGAGATGAAAGCGAATCACGACACCAGCAAATGGAAGGTAAAAGATTGAGCGATTTAAAGAACCTGGAACAGGACATCGATACCATCGAGTCCGGTTATGAGTTCCTGCTGGCCTATGCGGCCCAGGGCCGCCCTCCTCATGTCGAGGCAGAGCACCCTACGCCGCACGTTGGCCCGACACTGAAAGACATGCTGGCTGCGATGAATAATGTCACATCAGCGCTCGCTGGCTCTGACCATGAATATGAGCAGGTGATCGTTGAAGACATCCGCAAGGCCAGCGCGGCACTGAAGTTTGTCATCGACCAGCCCAAGATGAGTTCGGAGCTGATCGACAACCTCAATGCCTCTATTCACTTGCGTGCCGTGTTGACTGACTGCTTCCTGTACAGCGAAGTCTTCCGCCCCTCAGCTGGGGAGACTGCCGAGCCAACAGACGGCGACACGAAAGGAAAAGGCATGTGGACCGAGGCCTGAGCCTCGGTTTGCGCCGTTCTTACAGGCCGAAGAGGTCTGCCAGCACAGCGCTGAGACATAACGAACTGTAGAACGATATGCAGAACCATAAAAGGGGCAATACTTTTGCAGTATTGCCCTTTTTTATTGGGCCACTTATTGAGCCAGCGTTTATTGGACCGCTGTTAGCCTGGAGGCGGGGGAACCATACCTAATTGCCCAATGGCAACAACAGTCAGTGCAGCAGCAGTCACCAACAGGAACAAGGCAAACCATCGCCACCCGTTACCGCCTGACTTCTTTTTCTTGAGCCAGCTAAAATCGACATCCTCCGCCAGTACTGGATTGTAGGAACGTCTCAGTTTCCGCATGCAAAACCCCATATGCGTTTTATTATGTATTTCACGTGAAGTGCCCGAATCAGGCCGAGGTCTGAATCTATCGCCCATGCCCCGCCGGCAAGACCAAATTCAAGAAACAAACCCACAGGGCCTGCAAGCAGGCCCTACTATAAGTTGACGGCTGAAAACCGGATTCATTCACTATGACAACAAAAAAAACTTTTTTATCGCCTCAATTCTGACAATGTCATGAAAAATTATGGCGAAACTGCCCGATTAGCGGCTTTTACTGTGAAACAATGTTACAGACTAAACGGTCTGGTACCCCACATATAACTGGTATAATTGCCACAATTATAAGAACTAGGTGAGAGATCGCGTGAAAAACCCCACTTATTCCCTGCTTCTCGCAGGTAGCACCCTCGTATTGTCTTCAGTTTCCCTTCTTCACAGCGCCGCAACAGAAGCCCAGGAAGCACAAGCCTCTGGCGTCATGCAAATGACCCGTATTGATAATGCCGATATCACCCTGGATGGCCACCTGTCCGAAGGGGTATGGCAGCAGGTACCCGCCATTGATGGCATGCGCGTCATCACGCCGGATACCCTGGAGCCGGCCCCCGAGCGCACAGATACCCGCATTTTCTACAATGACGACGGCATTTATGTCGGCGCCATGAACTACCAGGACCCCGAGACACTGGTAGGCCGCATGAGCTCACGTGACGAAGGCGTACAGCGTGATGGCTACGTGCTGTCCATCGACACCTCCGGCCAGGGCCTTTACGGTTATTTCCTGCGCATCAACCTGGGCGGCACGTTGTCAGACGGCACGATCCTGCCAGAGAAGCAGATCAGCCGTGACTGGGACGGTCCCTGGGATGCCGTGACACAGGAACTGGACAATGGCTGGTCAACAGAGATGTTCATCCCCTGGTCCATGATGACACTGCCACAGTCTGGCGAGACTCGCCAGGTCGGTATCTATACCGAGCGCATGATGGTACGTCGTAACGAGACCTGGTCCTGGCCAGCGCTGCCAAGCACCAACCCGGAGTACCTGTCCGGATTCCAGCAGTTTGAGCTGGAGGGCATCAACCCACGCACCCAGTTTACGTTCTACCCTTACGCCTCGGTCACGCAAGACAACATCAATAACGATACAGAGGCACGTACCGGTGCTGACCTGTACTGGCGCCCGAACTCCAATACGCAACTGTCCGCCACCATCAACCCGGACTTTGGCACCGTGGAATCAGACGATGTGGTCGTCAACCTGGGTGCTTTTGAGGTGTTCTTCTCCGAAAAGCGCCCCTTCTTCCTGGAAGGCCAGGAAATTTTCCGCGCCACGCCCCGCGCTAATGGCGGCCCCTTCGGTCCAACAACAGTACTCAACACTCGTCGTATCGGCGCCGCGCCTGATATTGATGTGCCTGACGGCATCAGCGTCGGCGCTGCCGAGCGCAATGCACCCACCGACCTGCTGGGGGCTGGCAAGATCACCGGTTCACAAGGCAACTGGCGCTACGGCGCGCTACTGGCCTCTGAAGACGACATGGTGGTTCAGGGCACCCGCCTGAGCGACGGCGAAAAAGTGAACCTGCAAAGCACCGGTAAAGACTTTGCCATCGGCCGACTGATGTACGAAGACACCAGCGGCGGTGGTCGTCGCGGTATTGGCTGGATCGGCGCCAACCTGTCGCACCCCGATCACGATGCCACCGTGAACGGCGTTGATTATTCCTGGTTCTCTGCGGATACCAAGTGGGTACTGGATGGCCAATTCCTGCACAGTGACGTGAACGATGTTACCGGCACGGGCGGTTTCTTTGACCTGGACTATCGTCCCCAGCAGGGCGTTGAGCATTCATTTACCGGCACCTATCACGACGACACGCTGGAAATTAATGACATCGGCTACCTGCAGCGAAATGATTTTATGCAGCTGGACTACCGCCTGGGCATTACTGAATCCGGCCTGGATAACTTCCGCACGCTGGAACGCTCCCTGCAAGTCATCAACCAGTGGAACACAGACGGTCGCCCGGTTCGCCTGGGCCTGTTCGGTAGTCAGAACATGACCTTCTATGACAACACCCAGTTAAACCTCAGCCTGCGCTACTTCCCGCCACGCACCGATGACCGTCTCAGTCGCGGCAATGGCACCTACAAGATTCCACACCGGGTCTCCTACAGCGCCTCGTGGAACAGTGACCGTTCGCAGCCACTGAGCGTCAATCTGGGCATCGGCAACTCCGAAGAAGACCTGCAGGCCGACAACATCAACTACGAGCTGGGCCTGACCTGGCAGCCAAACGACCGCTTCAGCACAGAACTGCAACTGGAGTATCGCGATCGTAAATCCTGGCTGGTACACCAGGGCGACGACCGCTTCGCCTCATACGAGGCCGACGGCTGGTTCCCGGAGTGGAACATGAACTACTTCATCAACGCCAAGCAGCAGTTCCGCCTGGCCATGCAGTGGACCGGCATCAAGGCCCAGGAAGACGAGTACTACCGCGTCGACCAGACTGATGTAAGACACCTGATCCCAACAGCGAAACCAGCTGTGACACGCGGCGACTTCACCATCAGTCAGCTCAACTTCCAGGCCCGTTACCGCTGGGAAATCGCACCGCTGTCTGACCTCTTCGTGGTCTACACCCGCGGCAGCAACCTGCCCAACTACGCTGGCTCGGAATTCCAGGACCTGCTGTTTGATGCCTGGACTGAACGGTTGACGGATGTGTGGGTTGTTAAGTTGCGGTATCGGCTGGGTAGCTGATTGACGCGATTCTGTGCGCAAGCATGAGCAGGAGAGGCGACCATTGGGGTCGCCTTTTTTGTGACCAGAGAAAGAAAGCTGACAATATTCATAATATGTTATCAAGCGGGCTATTTGTCCCGGCAAAGTGCTGACCCAGTACATGGGTATAAATCTGTGTCGTACTTAGATCATTGTGACCTAATAGCTCCTGAACTGTTCGTATATCAGCACCACGCTGTAACAGATGTGTCGCAAATGAATGCCTGAACGTATGTGAACTGATCATTTTACGGGTGAGTCCTGCCTGGCGTACTGCAATTGCCAAAAATTTCCTGACAACCGAATCATGCAAATGATGCCTGCAGAGTGTGCCATCATAAGGGTTAGCTGAAATTGCAGTTGATGAAAATAGATACGACCACCCAGGTGAACGGTAGGCATTTGGATACTTTCTAGCGAGCGCAGTTGGGAGGGAAGGGCCAATACCATTCTGATTATCTTTAGATAACAGGTATGTAGACAGCTCAATCTGGTTCTTTAACGCTGCTGACGCATGCCCACTGAGAATGGTTGTACGATCTTTGCGCCCCTTCCCATCATGCACGGTTACTGTCATCAGGTCGAAGTCAATATCTTTGACCCTAAGGCGCAAACACTCATTAAGTCTCAATCCACTGCCATATAATAACTGAACAATTAACAGGTTACGGCCTTTCAAGACTGACAACACCCGTTGAACCTCTTTCTCAGAGAGCACTGTCGGTAACTGCCTTTGCTTTGTTGCTAGCGAAAAATTGAGATCTCCCAGCGCAACACCTAGAAATTTTGTATAAAGATAAGACAGGGCATTCAAGACGATTTTCTGTGTATTCACTGCCACCGCTCTATCTGCTGCCAAGTAAGTTAAATATTCAGTGACTCTCTCAACTGGCACATCTGCAGGATGCTTGCGGCCAATGAAATAGATATACCGCCGTATCCAGTGCAAGTAGGTTTTTTCTGTCTTGATTGCGTAACCTCGTAAACGCATATCCCTGCGGATTTCTTCAATAAATGGGCTTGCCACCATGTCCTCCCTCTGAATACTCGTACTTTTGGGTAATAGTGTTATAGCAGGACTATTCAGATAATCGTGGGCACGCCTATATCAAGCTGATTTGGATTGATATTTGGAAGTTATTGATGTAGTTAGTAGATTACTAAATAAAAAAGAAATATACGTGCCGACATAGCGTGCAGCGGAGTCTAGAAAGCGCGCTAGCGCACTATAAAAATGTTATGCCTCAAGAAGAAGGAAACTGCATGAACGAGACGATTACACTCAGACCAGCCACCATGGAAGATGCGGACACCTTGTTGGAATGGCGCAATGATCCAGACACAAGAAAAGCCAGCCACAACACGGCTGAAGTCCAGAGGAGTGATCACGTTTCGTGGCTATCGAGAACACTTGGCAATCCCGATCGTAGGCTATACGTCGCTGAAGGAAATGGCGAACCTGTCGGCACTGTTCGAGCGGATTTTTCGGATGGTGTATGGGAGCTGTCATGGACGGTTTCCCCAAGAGCAAGAGGACGGGGAGTCGCGAAACGGATGGTTGCTTTACTAGCAAACGAAATCCCAGAACCGATACGAGCAGAAGTAAAAACTGGAAATACTTCGTCAGCCCGAATTGCTGAGCATGCGGGCATGGTATTCCAACGAGAAATTGACGGTATTCTTCATTACAAGCGAGAAGCCTTGCGATGAACAGAAGGCATAACACCTATGAGCCTTCTCCGAGTCAATAGGCAATAGTTTTTTGATTGGCCGCGACAGCGGCCAATATCAATTCCCTGAGCGTGTGACCCTACTTCATCTGTCATCGTTGGCTGTGAGTGACTTACAGCAAACACCTATTGAGGCTCACTTATTGTGGTGGTGACCACTGCCAGATCCGGTTTCATCCTTGCAGGTGTATCTGGGGCACTAGACATTCATCGGTTAACCAGCGGCTGTCCTATTCAAAAAACGGGTTATGGTTTTGTTCCAGTTAGTTTCAGGTTCAGTGCCGGTGTAAGCCCACCCGCTCAGGGTGTTGATGCACGCCAGCAGAATGGATAATCAAAGCGACGGGCTTCTTCATGGTGTAAAAACCGGGTTGGCGATCTTTGTGATCAGTCAGCAGACCCCCGATTTTGGCACACTGAGTAGCGATCCAGTTAGACGTTGATCATCATCCTGCTGCGTGACTAACTCGTTAAGAAACGCTTTTCATCAAACACCTTTTCGTGCTTCAACATAAAGAAGACAGCTCGACCTAGTTTGTGGGCCAGTGCAGACAAGGCTTTGCCTTTGCTCATGCGTTTCTGAAATCGTTGTAACAGTTGTTGTGCGCCAGGATTGCCACGCAGATACAGAACAGCGGCCTCCGAGAAAGCCCATTTCAAATGCGCATTACCGATCTTGCTGCCCTGAGTGCCATAGACTTTGCCAGCAGATTCGGCTTTACACTTGATTAGCCTGGAGTAGGAGGCAAACTTCTGCACTGATTCAAAGCGTTCGATATCACCGATCTCGTACAGGATAGTCAGTGCCAGAATACGCCCGACCCCGGGAATCGTTGTTAGCAGATAGTAATAGGTTGGTCGATGTTGTTTGGCTTGCTTCTCCAGCAGCCACTCCACTTGGCTCAGCTCACGGTGATAGCACTCCAGTACTGCCATATCCAGGTCAATATTGCGCTGAACCATTGGATCATCAAAGGTCTTTTTGAGTTGTTCCCGGGAACTGACATTCTTCAGGTTAACCTTGTTTGGTGGCAGGTTATACTGACTGGTGGTGTTAACGACATGGGCTTTGAGATCAGCACCATGGCGAACCAGGTTGGTTCGCCGACGCAGCAGATCACGTGTCGCACGCATGTGTTGAGGGTACAACACATAGGCCAGTGGGAAGTTCCCGCCACGGATCAGAGCAGCAATTTTGTAGGAGTCCACTCTGTCGTTCTTGGTTTTACCGCCATGAATGGCGCGCATGTATAGGGCATGCCCCAGGATGAACTGAATACCCCGATCCTGGCAGAAATCGGCAACCCAATACCAGCAGTGCATGCATTCGACACCAACAACCAGGTCTTCCAGATAGGGTTCGATCAAAGACAACAGCGCTTCGGATTTGGCCGGAATCTCTTTGTGCAGCAGCGTCTCGCCTTGCGCGTTCAGAATACACACATAGAGGCTGCGTGCATGAAGGTCTATTCCACAATAGTGTAGATGAGTGGTATTGTAGAAGTTCATTGAGTCTTCTCCTTTTTTGGGTTTGGTCGCCTTCCAGTCTAGCCGGATTGGCTGGGCTGGGGGAGAAGGCTCAATGAGTATCAAACAGTTGCACTGAGACCAAAGTCTTTTGTCATGCCTTTTGCTGACGCAAAATCCACGCTAGCAGACTTTGGCCCGTGAACATGGGCGTTATGTGCCCCCACACATTAGGCTCAGGAGAATATGAAAACAAGTCTGCCAATTTGGGAAACTATTCATCTCTGCGCCAAAGCGTTTGATAAAGGTGGAAATACTCCCTTTACAAGGGGGGACATTATTAAGTGCGTTCAGAGCAAGATTCCTAACTGCAAACCTGATTCAATAAACCCAATTATTCAGGGTCTAACTGACAATCTGCGCGGGGGTGCGCCAGGGGCTGCAGGTAAAAACCTGCTTCATAGCGTCGGACGAGGCTTATTTGTTCTCCGAACTTCAAGTGGCGTTGGAGCAGTTACTGGCACCACGCCTAACAGTCGAATTGTTCCTGAACCCCTGACAAAGCCATCTCCGAATGTTGAATCAAAGCAACTGGATTCTATAGCACTTGGCGGAATTGACTTTAGGTTAATTTGTCAGCTGAGCGTTGAAAATGATGAATCGGGTAAGGCTCGCGAGTTCAGGCCACAGCTCAATTATGCTGGCGCCGCATCCACTCCACTTAACAAGTACGGCAACGGTCTGTTTTGTAGGTTCAAGATTCCGACTGGGCTTCAAAAATCTGGCGTTTACATTATCGGCACTAAAAGTCGGCCCCTGTATGTTG
>Ga0098044_1000098_pt1 | contig 47445 bp, 29 predicted proteins | sample 10_taG_FD_75053 | JGI IMG/M metagenome (GOLD analysis project Ga0098044, IMG submission 75053) | Marine viral communities from the Subarctic Pacific Ocean - 10_ETSP_OMZ_AT15264 metaG | ecosystem: Environmental > Aquatic > Marine > Oceanic | place: Pacific Ocean | collected 2015-01-16 | reverse complement strand
CTTGAACTTCTCAACAGACCATCTGCCGTTTGAGTCGATGTCTAGGTCAAATACACCTGGAGTTGCAACGTTTTGTACAGCGCCTTGCTCAGCAACCTTATAGATTGTTCTAATGACTTCCCTGTTGATTTCAGCAAGGATTTCAGTAGAAAGGATGTTAGCAAGTTCTGCTTCTGCGTTTAGACCGTGGATCGCCTTAAGGTCTTGAGCCAGTTCTAAACTGTACTCAGCTTTTAGCGCACGAGACTTAGCAGTAACAGTGACTTTCTCGATTGAGAATGCCATCTGTTGGAATGCATCAGCACCAGTGCCTGAAAGTCCTTCAGCACTAGCAGTGTTCATTCCCTGACCGACGTTATAATCGCCAGCAGTTGCAGTCGAGGTTGGGTTCAACACAGATGGGTTGTTACCATTCTGTGAAGTAGTACCCATACCAGTTCTTAGTGAAGTGAATCCACCGGTATCATCTTCACCAGCGGGTTGACCAGAGAAGGCAGAGTTTGCTTCGTTGTAGAAGGCTTCTGTGCCAAGGTTGGTCTTGTAGCGGGAACGCATTGCAAAGATTAGTCCAGTAGGACCGCTCATAGGCTGAACGCCAGCAACGTCATATGCAACCAAATTAGGCATTGCACGACGGATTAGGCTGATCAGTACGGGGTCGAAACCGGCCATTGGTCCGGATGCTGTTGCATCAGCGGACAAACCAGCAACAGTGGAAGTAGATCCAGTGCTGTTAGTTGGTACTGCCTCAGTCAACATTGATCCACCGTTCTCAAACGCGGATTGCTCTCTGAGGAATTTTTCTTGGTTTTCTAGCAGGACAGCGGTAACTGCGCGACGATGATTATCTTGGATCTTATCAGATCCTTCATGGTCGAGAAGTGGAGCCCACTTTTCCTGCAATTGTTCTGATTGGAACATTTGCTTTTTACCTTTTAAAGTTAGTTAGTTTGATTTAATGTTGAATTCATTACTACTTGTTAACCATCGACATTGTTTTGAGGTATCTAGCCATTGATCCTGAATGAACTTCAGGTGCGGCTTCCATTCCCTCGGAAAGGGTCTCGGTTTTAGTAGCCGTTGGTACAGACTTACCTGGGAAATAAGATTCCTTAAGTGTCTCCAACTTCTCACGATATTGATTTTCACTATCAAACTCTACACTTTCGGAAAGTGATGCAAGCTTCTCTTTCTGAGTGTCGGCAAGACCTTCAGAAACTTGATCGAATACTCCTACCGCAACCGACTCTGCGAGACGCTTGTTTAGGGAAACATTCTTCTCAATTTGCTCATTGAGTTTGGATTCCATATCATCTAGTTTTTCTACCATGCTCTCAAGTACATCATATTTTTCTTCAGGGATTGATACATAATGTTCTTCAAAAAGACCTTTTAGACCAGTCATAAAGGACTCAGTGAGTTCTTCTTTAAGACCGCCTTGTACTGCGAGTTGATTCTCAGTGAACCATTCGTCAGCAACATATTCTAAGTAGGAATCAACACGCTCATTAAGTGCGCCTTTGATTTCCTCGACTTCTTCTAGGAGTTTTGAGTCATATTCAGTCTCAAGAGTCTCCTTAATTTGTGAAACCTTACCTTTAATGGCGGCTTCTAGGATAGTCTTGGCCTTTTCCTTGAACTCCTCAGAAAGTTCTTCGCCTGCAACTAGAGCGTCAACATCTTCTTCGATGCTAATCTCAGTATACTCAGGTGCTTCGTTAACAACTGCCTCGTCTTCGGCAGTCTCTTCTACTACAGTCTCCTCAACTTCAGAAACAACTTCTGTTTGAGGTTCTTCAGTGATGATGTCTTCGGCATCAACTTCAGCTTCTTCAGCTTTAATTTTAGTTGGTCCCTTAGGCATCGCTTGGTCTGCTTTTGCAGCGCCCTTGTTAACTACGTCTCTAACTTGCTTAAGTGTTCCGCCAGGTGATTTCAACTTGGCTGAATCGTTAGTTGGACTGTAGTTCTCAGGAGTTGGTCCACCTAGATCTTCGATCTGTGCGGTATTTCCTGGTGTATCGGAAGGGTTTAGCTTCTCCATTGGCTGCGCTGGTTCTGCATTAGCATTTACCGCAGTCTTGGATTGCTTAACGTCCTCTTCCATGCTTTGTAATTGGGTGCCACTAGACATTTTTTTGTACTCCGAAGTTCTTGACTGTAGAAAAATCTATATTTATTTATAATGTTAAACTTTACAATGAGTTAATAAACTCATTAAACAAATTCATTTTATGCTCTTCAAGGCGTTTCTGCCCTGCAAGAGTATCAATTGCAGACTTAACTTGTTCTGCTTTTCTCTCTTTAAGAATGGTTCCTTCCCAGACCCATTCCTTACCTTCCATCACACCTTCAACGAAAGCATCAGGTGCAGAAGGATCAGCAACAATATCTGCTGCTGTGGCTAACATGAAGTCATCACTGACAACATTGAATCCCTCTTTGGTTGGTTTCAATGAACCAATACCACGAGAAGATACGCCAAGTTTTACACCTTCGCTTAAAAGTCCAGATGCAATCTTACCCATTGGTGTAGACTCAAGTATTTTTGCCTTACCAATGAAATTAGAACCAGACTCTCTTAAAGAGATAATTTTATGGGAAACTCTATCGAGGTTTACAGTGGGACTGTCTGGATGACCTAATTCACCAACTGCTCTTCCTTCAGCAACTTGTTCTTTGATATATCTACCAACTTCTTTTTGAAGAGTTTCCATTGGATACATCCGACCATTACGGTTCTTTATGTTTCCTTGTAGAAAGATACCTTCAATATACAAAGATTTCCTACCATTTCTTGATTCGGTAAGGATCTTAACGTCTTCGATTTCTTCTCTGATAAGTTTCATGGAATTAACCTCCTACAATCTGAACTTGCTGAACTAATAATGTTCCACTTCCACTACCTGCTGCACAAATACCAGCAACTTTAAAAGTACCTCTTAATTGAGCAAAGGCAGTTCCAAATCCCAGATATGCAGGACACTCTTGAGAATTGGTATCAATTCCAACTCTAGTAGCAAAATATCCCTCAACACCGTTTCCAGTATAAACAGTAGTAATTCCTACATCTCGAATAGATCCAGCAAAACCTGCTTGAGTAGTTCCATCGGCAGCATTATCAACATATAAACTAACTGCTTGACCTACAACGAATTGAGATCCAGTACCTTCTGGGAAATCAATTTCAGTTTGAGTACCAGTTGTTATTGCTACCACAGTTTGAGAACAAACTTGATTAAGACCAATAACTATAGGTTGCTCTCTTGTTACAACAAAATCTGCTGTAGTAGCAGTTAATCCCCCAGTAGCACTAGTGGCATGTGGAGAATTTCCTGTTGGAGCAAATTGCGATGAATTAACATGGATTGCTGAAGCACCGATAGCAACACATCGTAAGTATTGAGTCTTTTGATCCATCCAGGGAGTAGTGGCACTAGCCGCAGCCGTAACACTCAAACTAACTGCAGATCCTACGCCGACATATGCTGTCATTATCTTTAAAAGTTCAGTATCTTATTTATTTATAATTACTCTTATATAGATGGTGCCGGTTCTTCTCCTGCTCTTTCAGCAGCAGCTTCACCACTAATTTCCGCAGAAGCTTGATCTATAGCATCTTGTGCTTCTTTTTCACCAAAAGCATCTGCTGCTACATCAGGACGAAAATCATCCACTTTAGTGGCAGACTTAGTGAACAAAATATCTTTAATCTTATCACTAATATTTGCAGGTGATTCATCAGCAATAATCATATCCATTAATTCACTTTGGACCTGTTGGGCCATTTCAGACGAATTCAATTCAGTTTCAGTATCAGGCATTGTATTAAATGTGAGTAATCTCTAATATTTATGTATCATTACCACTAGGGGTAGAGTCATCACTATCTGTCTCCACTTCATGGTGTGTAAAATTATAGTCAGTAATCATTGCAAATAAGCGGGCTTGATACCAATCCACAAATTCCATTTCTTCTTTTGGTCTATCCGGTTCACCTTGCCAAATAGTTTTATAATTATCGAGACTGCTGGATATCATCCGCACTTCTCTAATATTAAATCTTTGCTCTGCCCACCAGCTTAAATCATCTTCTTCTCGTTGGAAATCATACTCATTCTTCTTTCCACCGACGGACATTAAATTTCGCCGCCTTTAGGCTTAACCAAATTAGCATCCGATTGTGCAACAGAAGTATCTACATCCATAGATCTTAATGCAGCATCTGGTTCTTGTCCCCCAACAGGAGCCCCAAGTTCTCCTTCTATTGGTAATGGTCGGAATCCACCACTACCTTCAGGGTCTAGCATCATGTCTGCAGGATCAGGAATAGTACCATCCTTAATTTCTTTCTTGATAAGTTTATCTTGATCCAAAATTTCTTCATCACTTTGATGTAAGATATTACGTCTTACATAATCTTGTGAAAAATACTTTCCAATATAAGGTTCGGCAGTAGCAACACTTGCCAATCTTTCATTTAAAAGTTCAGTTTCTTTTAATTCTGCAAAGTGATTATCATATAAGAAGTCATATTGGATGTGTTCACTCATGATTTCCCAGTCTTCTGGGGTCACAATGTTCTTAAGAAGTAGTTGAGTCTTAAGTAAATCAGTGAATAAACCGGAGAATCTCTTCCTTAAACGACCTACAAACTTACTGAATTTAACTTCATCCCTTAAGATCTCAGAAGATCTGCCCAAGTTAAACCCACCTTCTCCATCCATTCTTGAGGGAGGAACATTAAGTGAGCGGTAGAGCTTCTTCTTAAAATATTCAATATCAGTGATTTCTCCAAGGTTTTGTCCTCCTGGGAGTGTTGTGATTTCGGTTCCACGACCACCTTCTCTTCTAGGTAACCAGAAGTCTTCAAGCATCGCCATGTATTTTTTGTCATCACGAACTTCCCCTGTCTTAGCATCATAGACCAACTTGTTACGATATCTCATCATAACGTCACGGAGATATTGTTCTGCCTTTACTTTAGGTAGATTGCCGACATCAATATAGAATATTCTGCGTTCTGGGGCTCTTGATAATCTGTATATAACCAAACTATCCTCAATCATCCTAAGTTGATTAAGTGATTTAATTGCTTTATGAAGATAAGAAAGTACAGATCCTTTATTCCTATCTACTAATCCACTGGTACAATACGCAATGGAATCTTTGGTCATCTTAATACCAGCAGTTTCCTGAGTATAAGTAGAGTTCCCTACAGGATAAACCGCTTTAGGATTGTAGATGAAGAACTCTTCCATTCTAGGCATTACAAATTCCATAGGATTATCATTGCCTGGAATTAGTGAACTGCGTTCTCTTTCCTTATCATGTATCTGCTTACGGACATAACGCATTTTCATTGCGTCAATATAACGTAATTCCTGTATTCCCTCGTGAGGTGCTTTTAAATCAATTACTTTATTATAATATAATCTACCATCAATATACCAATTACGATATATCTCATGGCACTTTTTATCAAAATCCAATAAATCTAAAACATATTTAAATTCTTCTCTTATCTTCTTCTTAATACCATCACTAGCATTTAAATTATCTAAATCAACTTGTACAGGAACATCATTAGTATCTGATACAATTGCTTCATTTACAATATCTTCAATAGCACTATCACACTCTGGGTGTAATGCCATTTCACGATAACGTCTAATCAGTTCAAATTCTGTCTTATAGACGCCTTCAATATCTACATAAGAACCAAAAAAACCACTGCTCAAATAGTGTTCTTGCCCGTCCGCATCAGTGGGGGTAACGGGAGAAACTACGCCAGGGTTTGCTGGTTCAGTATCCTCAATAGAGAATCCAAAAAGTTTGGCCATAATTTATTTCCGAGTACTTTTAGACTTACTAATATTTAGTTAGTCTTATTATACCACACTTTAGCCGTTAGGAGTACCGCCCGCAATCAAATTAACAGACTGAACTGCGAATTCAACTGTAAACTCTTCTATTGTATCTCCTGAATCATAAGATAAGTCAATAGGAGAAACTGTAATTGGGAAAATATCCACAAATTCATATTCTTTTAAAACTGTATTAGCAGTTCCATCACTATTAGTACTGGCAGGAGTTGATCCTCTACCAAGTTGGAATACTTTCGCATTAACCATATATGAACTAGGATCAGTTGCACCTAAGTTATTATCTAACCTAGCAATTTGCTGGGTCCATGCTTCAAATGCATTCCTTAATCTAAAATCTTCATCTTGAATAACAGTTATTGACCAATTATCAATAGTTCTGTCTCCAGCAACTTTAAAAATACGACCCCTAAACGGAATATCAATGGAAGCGATATTTTGCCCAGGCATTTGAGCCGCTTTACACATATATCTAAAGATATCCGAATCCCAATTTATTCCCTCAGGTAAAGTAGTTAATTCTACCTCGAATAGATTGGGTCTAGCGCCGCCACCTATGAGTGCCGATTTAAATTGAGAAATTGTTTTATTTTCTCTTGTAGTTGCCATGATCTTTAATCCTCCTTGTTGTTATTTAGATCTATTAATAAAGTTATGCTCTACCTGCTACTTCTTCAAAACTGACTCCAGTTCTGGTAGCAATGAAGGTTAGAGTTACATAATTAATAGACTTCGCAGGCTTCAGATAAATGTCTGCGCGGAACTCATTGTTGTCGATAACATCAGGAGTGTTGTTTGTGGTATCACAAATAACTAGGAATCCGTAGAGACCTCTCTTTGCCTGAACATCACGGAGATAGGGTTCAACAATATTACGGAAATTCGCCCGTGTTAATTCATCGTTAAGTTCAAAGAGTTGTGCTTCTGCTGCCTTCTGTAATGATTGCTCAATAGTAAGGAACAAACGACGAACATTAATTCTGTCGAATGCAGATGCATATCCAAGACCAGTCTTATCACCAAAGAGAAGTGTTCCTATTCCAGGTTGAGTGATAACAGAGTTAACTCTCTTAGGATAAAGGATATCTCTTTGTGCCTTATCTGGGTTGTATGCAAGTTTAATAGCATTGTTGATAATACCACGCTGTTGACCTGCAGGTGAGAACCAAGGATAAGAAGTAATCGAAGTGCGACACATCAAACCAGCAATGTCAGCATTCGTTGGAATGTAACGGAACTTGTTATTAAACCTGTCGTAAGTATACTTATAACCACTATCAAATACTGCGTAAGAAGAAGATGATAGGGAAGCAAAGTATTGAACCAAATTATTAGTCTGAGTTGTGGAATTAGTAACCCCAACCAAATCTGACCTATGTGGTCCAACGCTAGCAACACAATCCTTTCTGCTATTTGCAAGAGAAATTAGTTTGTTTGCTTTTGCTTGAGAATCCTGAACGGTATCTCCACCAGGACCCATAATAAGGAAATCAACCTCAATTTCGTCCTTATTAGAGAACTCATTGTAGGAAGTCATCAAATCTCCAAGAGTTGCGGAGAAAGCATTATATGTACTTCCAGAACTTACAACGCTACCACCAACAGAGTAGTCATCACCACCTGAAAGTGTATAAGTCTTGTTACCTATAACGTTGAAGTCAACTCCTTGGGCATCGATACCCCATGTACCAGCAGCAGTGCCGACTGGAGTATAATCAGTTGTACTAGAGAAAGTACTTGCTCGTGGATATGATTCCCAGGAGGAATAAGTATTATTTGTTCCACCAGGATTGCCACCAGCATAAACATTGTCGGAGTAATCTGCAATAAATTGCTCGTACCAGTTCTTGGTTGGAGCATTAACTGCTGATACTGCATCAAGTGCTTTAGAAAGATTTAGATGCTTCTCTATCACATTACCCTGAATACCAGTAATCTTACCAGTATCATCAGTTACAACAATGTGAAGTGCATCGTTCGCAGAATCTCTATCTAAGCAATACTTAGTAGTAGTTGGTCTTCCAGCAATTTCCTTCCAGGAAATAGTAGCATTTGTAAGACCCAAAGTTTGTTGGTCATACCAGTCTTTAACTGGATCAGTAATACCAGAAGAAAGATTAGGTGTAAATCCAGTTCCTGTAACAGCAGCACTGTTATTAACAGTCTTAATATAATTACCTGCTGTAAAGGCGGACCCAACAGTATCTTCTGAATAATCAATAAGTGTTTCTGTTCCAAATCCAGAAACTCTAGAAACAATTCTTACATCGATAGTGCTATTAGCAGCAGTACTGCTATCTGTATTAACACCAACGATAATACCTTTTAGATAACCACTATATTGGGTAGTTGTTCCCAATCCCGCTATAACACCATCAATAGGTGCAGTAACACCATAACCAATCGTGCAACCAATTGCTGCTGGATCAGTAGTGTTAACGTGTAGGGTTTGGTCAGCGAAATTGTCGATGAAAGTGATCTTTAGATCGTTTGCCCAAGAACCAGGGTTCTTTGCAGCGAAAGTAAAGTCTGTTGCATCGTCATGATTATTGATATAATCGTCATAATTGTCGATTCTACCACTTCCTGTCATCGAAGTAGAAGCAATTCCCACTCCAGCGTTAGCATTTGCTAGGTATGGACCAGCAGTTCTAACTACCTTAAGGACTCCACCGTAAGTCAAATAGGAAGCAGCACTCATCCAATACTCGTACTGAGCACTAGTTGACTGGGGCTTACCAAATACATTTATAAGGTCTTGTTCCGTAGAAATATCTACTGGGTCATTAACAGGTCCAATTGTAAATGGACCGGCAATTGCGCCAATATTATCTAATACGTTTTCAGCCCTTCCTACGGTTAAATCAACCTCCCTAGTCAATACACCAGGAGACAATTGAGGAGTAGCCATGTCTTGTTTTCTCCGAATTTCTCAGTTATCTAGGAATTATTTATTGATTTCTACGTTTACGAAAGATATTCCCACATATAAGATTTATCCCCATACTCATCAGCGTTAAACCAGCGGTCTCCATCATCATCTACAAAACTTTCATCACCCGTTCCATCAGCCATAAAACCAAAAGGAGCCATGTCTTGATCTATTTGATTCTTCTGCTCTTCATATAATCTTTTTCTTACATCTTGATCAGTTAACTCCTTAAAATAATCACATTGGACTAACCATGCATAGATGACTAAACACATAGCAAGGTCATCATTACATCCTTCTTCTGCCTCAAATGAATTACTTTTATGAATGAATGTAGTCAATTCACTCATAATCTCATAATCAGTAAAAAGAAGTTTGCTCTCCTCAATTAATGTCTTCAAGTTAAGAGAACCAACCTTTTTAACAGTCTTTGACATCTTAACTCCCAATTGAGTTTTCTTGCCAGAAAATCCCTGTCCAATTACTTGTCCTGCTCTTCCTCTCATAGAGGTCATTAAAAGATTCTTATATTCTAAATCAAAATTAAGAATAGATGCTACCTGATCCCCAATGTCATTAACCTCACATAAAATAAATGCCTCATTATAACTCTTCCCAACTTCTTCTATAATACTTGGGAATAACATAGGTTTAATCTCATTATTCCTATACTTTGCTACTACCGCATGGGGGAACTCAGTTATGTCTATTACTACAAAAGCAGAGAAGTCTTTTCCTACTCCTCTTGCCACGTCAACAGTAATAACATAATCATGCCCTTTTTGGGGATCTACATAAACATCCAATCCCCCACTTCTTTTCTCTGGTTCTTGATAAATTAAAGATCTTAATTTACTTGGTGCAATCAATGTATCAACAGATCCTAAAAATTCACACTCAAACTCAATTTTAAATTGTTGTTCGGAAGTGTTGGCAATAGTCTGCTCTTTCCATACCTCATCCCTTCCAGGAACTTCAGACCAATGAACATCGGTGGGAACATATTGGTTCTTCCCTCTTTCAGCATCATGCCAATACCTATAAAAATGATTCATCCCGTGAGGGGTAGAAACCATTATGACCTTCGTAGTTTTACCAGAAGTAATAGTAGGATAAACAGAGGCAAAAAACGAATCAGCAATATGATTTGGAACGAATGCAAACTCATCCAAGAACAGGATATTGAAAGACATTCCTCGAACAGCTGAGGCGCTAGTCGAAGCAGCCAAGATTTTGGAACCATTTTCTAACTCCAGACTACCTTTATTCCAAGATATAATACCCTGCTGCATCCATTTAGGCAAATTCTCATATGCAGTTTGTAATCTCCCTAACAAGTCCCTAGCAGTCGCTGCTTTGTTCGCTAGGATACCAATATTAACATTATCATTAAATACTGCATAATGCAAGAGATAAGATACAGATGTAGTAGACTTACCAGTCTGCCTAGGCATCTTGCAGATATTAAATCTATTCTCGTGAAATTTGTGTATTAACTTCTCTTGGAAATCATAAGGTTCAAAAGGTACTAAACCTTCATCCAAACTAACAATCTTTACATGCTGTCTTGCAAAATAAACAGGATCATTTTTACATGCCATGAATTCAAGAATTTGTTCTTTAGTAAATTCTTGCTTAACATTGGCTTTCTTTAAAAGCGGATTACCTAGATAAACCTCATCCATAGTTGGCATAATAAAATCTCCTAATTAATCTCCCCTTTGAAAAAGAGGGGTTTCTGGGTCATAATCTGCAACACGATAACTCCACAGTTTAGCACCTGGATATACTTTATGCAGTTGATCAACAACTTCCTTACGAGAAGGTTTCTTTACTTGTGGGAAAAACATTTGAATACTCATGGTTCTTCCCCTCCATGCCAAATATACTTCTATTATATTTCCTGGTTTATTATACTTTGGTAGTCTTCTTACTTCATGCAAATCCAGTGGATCTTCCCATTCAACTGTGGGTTCAGGAACTTCTATGGGGTCTGGTTTTATAATATCAATAAATTCATATTCTGTTGGATTAAAATCATCTCTCCAATCAGATACTTCTACTCCTTCACTAACTCCACCACCATTGCCACCATTAGAACCATTGCCAGAAGAATAGGAGGAACCACTATGACCATTACTACCTCCATTACCGTTATGGGATCCATTGCCATTACCATTTTTTCCATTCTTTTTCTTTCCATTTTCACGATCATGATATACACCCCACCAAGTGCCCGAATATCTACCCGTTACCTTGACACACTTATTCTGAAGAGGGTCCCAAATATATCCTTGGTCGCAATGCTTCATAACCCTATGATACTTACAGGATCGGAATAAACTGTTGCTATACCAGTAGCACTTAACTGGACCCTATTTGCTTCAAAATTAAATTTAGTAGCATTCCCTAAACTGGTTCCATCACTCTGAATGCCAACTGCACCTGAACTATTAAGTTGACTTATAAGTTTAGGCATTTGCCGTCTCCAATACCGAAAGAAGAATCTTCAAAGTGCTATTAGCACCTGCTAAAGCAGTAACATAATCACTTGTTTCTAATACTAACTTTCCACCCAAAGGAAGGTAAGCATCATTTACTGGGACTTCTGCCTCATTAATAATTTGAGTCGTTGTACTACTTCTTATATGTGACATGGTAAGAGTAGTCATAGATGAAGCATAATTGGTTATATGGGCATACAAAATAATTCCCGTATATCCAGTAGGAGCAGTATATATGGTCTGACCTGATGTAGTCAGTTCTTTTGTATATGTTTTAAATCTATTAAGTGCTAATGCCATTTTAACTGAGTGCTAGGATAAAGGGTGTCATCTCATTAAATAAACTCTTACTGAATGATCTTCCACTAATGGTACCAGTTTCCTGGTTAATTTGTAAATCATCACCTATTCGGAAATTACCTGCTTGGTCGGTGCTAGTATAAAGAACTTGTCCACCAGATTCAGTATATACTTCATTTGCTTGAATAGTTACACCACCACGTTTCGGTGTGGCATCTGTGATATTGTTTCCAGCACCAACATATTCAAATGTATGAGAACTAGCAATAATTCGACTTGCTTGATAGAAGAATGCGGTAGAACCTACTCCTACAGCATTAAGTAAATTAGAGAAAAGAGTTACTGTAGTGATTCCAGCCGTAACTGGAGTAGAACTATTTATTGTATAATAGGTCTCTTCCATGTTAGCTGTGGCAGCACCACTAGATCCCCCACCTCCACTAATAGTCACATCTGGAGTCTCATCATATTGACTTCCACTACTAATAATAGTAATAGTATCAATAACTTCCCCATCTAAAGTAGCATATGCTGTACAGGTCTCTCCACTAGGACCATTAGGGTCATCAACGGTTATCGTTGGAGTAGAAGTATATCCACTACCACCACTAGTGACAGTAATAGATTTAACGTTCTCATAGAGTTCATCAAAATAACAAAGTTGTCCATCATAAGGTCTGTCCACTTCAATCTTTGCTGATCCTGCTGTAGCCCCTGCACCAGCATAAGTATGAGTAACGGTAGATATTCCTAAATTAACCACGAAACTAGTAGTGGAAGGAATTGAATCTACACTAAAAATAAATGGTTTCTTATATGGATAAGTCTTAGCACCATACTCACATGTAAATCCAATGTCAGAAAGGGTGACTCCCATTCCCACTGCAAACCCATGAGCAGCAGTGGTAGTAATAGTTGCTATACCACTAGTGGCACTATAAGCAACACCACTAATAGTACGAGTATCCGTACTTACATTTAAAGTTACTTCCTTCTGTGAAATAGCAGCACTCGAAGTAACTACACCCGTATATTGTAACTCACTAACTCCCTTAGCAACCAATCCATAAGTACCAAAACTACAGTTACTGTTAGCAATATCTGCTTGTCCACCCTTCTCACATTTAACTGCTTCGTTATTACAAATAGTGAATAGAGATACTAATTGAGCAAATCCACTATTAGTAACAGCAACACCAATACCCCCTTGATTATATTGGGTAAAGGCATCAACGTTCATTGCTTTAAGTAATCGTGCCTGATTACCATCAATATAAACACCAATTCCAGTTGTAGTATCACTCGTACAGTTCTGAATATAAGGACCTTTCCACTTACCACCACCTACGTTTTCGGCGATTTCAGTTCTTGGGAATCCAACAGAAGCAGCAGGGAATTCATGATCCCTAAAGGTCATATTGGATAGTTTACTTCCTTTCCTTACATGGAAGATATCACTAGTTGTATTATCTGCAATGATAGAAACAGTTCTTTGGTCATCACCTACAACAGAAACAAAAGCAGGAACTTCAATAGGATTATCTTCCGTATACTTACCAGAAAGAACCTTAACAGTAGTACCTGATTGGGCAGCACCTACTGCTGCTTTAACTGTTAAAAATGCATTATCAATAGATGTTCCATTCCAACTATCATTACCATCTTTGGCAACATAAAGAACATTAGGTGCAGAGTTAATACCAGAAGCAGTAGCATTGATACTTACACCAGCACCAATATAAATGGTTGAATTGGTAACTGTAACCAGACCGGAAGTGATGGTATTATTCTCACCATCAATAGTAACCGATCCTCTACCTACTGTAAGTATACCAATAATTCTGGTATCACCATCCACCATCAAGGCAGTTGTACCAACCCCGATATGAACTGTTCCTAACCCATTATTAGAACCAAAAGTAGAGAATCCTAATATCTTACTATTACCTCTGATATCAAGATCACTCATTCCAGTGATGATACCTAGAGATTCAATGTTTATTACTTCTCTCTTAAAGATAGTACCAGCAACATTAATATTACCATCAAAATATGCTACTGTATCAGTTGTACTTGCACCGCCGACATATAATGAATAATCAGATCTGGCGGTAGTAGCGATACCTACATTTTTAGTAGTACTAACACCTGTAGAATCGGATGCCCATGTTCCACCAGCACCAGATGATCCACCTGCGGCAGGTGCCCACATGCTAATCTCACTATCCCATGCTAGGACCCATCCATCAGTAGAAATTCCTGTACCAGCATAATCAACATCCTCCAAATCGGACATGATTCTAGCACCACCTCCACCAAAGGTTGCTAATTGATCCTGAACTCTATTAATGAATAATCGATAATGTTGTTGTAAATCTTGTAGAGTTACATATTCCTGATCAAGTGGAGTTAATGGGTCAGAATTTTTTACATCCGGAGGAATATTTAAAAGACCTTCTTGGAGAAGTTTATTTTCCTCATGAAGAGACTTATTCTCATCATGGAACTGACTTAAAGACTCTTTTAATTCTTGAACTTTTAAATCTAGATCTTCCTTTACCCCAGTTAAATTCTTCTCATTTATCTGGGTAACTGTTTCAACAAGTTCATCGATTTGTATAGTATCTACAACTTCTTGAAACTGTTTTGATAATCTATCAATATGCTTTTCATTTACTGTAAAATCTACATGTAAATTTTTAACCTTCTGGCCAACTTCTTCCTGAAAAAGATCTATCTCACTCTTTAACTCATTATGAAAAACCGAAGTACTGGTATCTAAATTTTCTTGAATATCACAAAGATTTTCCGTTAGATGATTCTCTACCCCAGAAACTCTTTGAGCAAAAGATTCTAATTTGGTAAAATATTCACCTAATTTTTTATCACTCTCAATCTCTCTATTTCTAAAATCCTTCCTATAATTATTAGAGAGTGCCTTGGATTCCTTTACAATAGTTTGAATCTTGGCAATCTGTTCTTCAAGAATATTTTTTACTATGCCATCTTTCTCATTAATATTATCTTGAAGGTAATTAACTCCCTCAGTAATAGTATCAATTCTCTTATCTAAAACCAGTACATCTGATGCTAAAAGACCAGTTACTTTCTTTATTTCTTCTTCTGATTTAAGTTTTGCTTCTACAAGATTCTTTCTATAGTTCTGTGCAACCTTTTCAAATCCCTCTTCTACCCCTGCTAGATTCTCTTTATAACTTGCATCAATAGATTCTACTACACCCTTTAAACTGTCCTCAACTTTCTTTTCACTTTCATTTATTCTTTCTTCAGTCTTTAACTCAGTATCGGCAAAAAACTTCTTATACTCTGGTAAATCTTTTTCTAATAAAGTTTTTACCCGGTTACCAATTGACTGAACATCCTCTTTAAGGGAAGAAAGACTTTCTTCATTTAATGCCTCAACATTAGCCGCAATATCAGAGATATCTGTATAGATATCTTTTCCCAAATCCTCAAAGGATTGTTTTACATCTTCTTTAAAAGCGCCAAATCTACTATCAACTCTAGTCTCAGAGTCAACAATTAATTTCTTATAAGAAGGAACTTCTTCTCCTACAAAATTATTTACTGCTTCGGATAAAGTCTCAAATTCTTCTTTTATTTCTAATACAGATTTAGAGTTTAAAGTTTTAACTCTGTCTTGAACATCTCTTATTGCTTCTTCTACAAAAAGTAGATGAGCCATCATAGCATCATCTAAATCCTTTTTGCTGGTGAAGCTCTCAATACTTTCTCTTATTTTCTCAACACTATTAGAAAGAGTTTCTACCCTTTCAGCATTCGCTTTAAAAGTATCAACAGATTCTACAAAATCATTTAAAGACTGAATATTGTTTAGATTATTTTTAAACGAATCAAAAGCTTCCGTAATCCTCTCTACCTGTTGAGGAGACGCATTCTTCATTTCTTCCTTTACATCATCAAAGGAAGAATTAGGATTTTTCTCGTAAAATTCTGACGGCTTCTTAAGTGGCACTTTGATATTCGTTATCCATAGTTATATTTATTTCAAAAAAAATCAGTCAGATTTAGGATTTTGTTGTTTGATTAATTTTGCCAAGTCGGCTGTAGATCCGACGAATAATGCATTGGTTACGTTATTAGGACCTTTGGATCTTTCCTCTTCATTAACCTCTTTAACTTTTTTCTGCAGATCTAATAATTTATCAGTAGCATCCGAAACACTTTTAATTAATTGTCCAGCAACTTCATATGCTCTAGGCATTTCACTTTCTTGAGCAATTTCAAGAATACCATTAATTGCTTCTTGTCCTTTCTCAATTATACTATAAAGATTACCCCGTGTATAGTCATAATCTTTTTCAATATCATCTTTAGTAAGTCTATCAGGTTTTTGTCTTTCAACTACAGTAGATTCCTCTTCCACTACTTCAGGAGTAATGTTAAAGGTTTTATCTAACTTATTATATTCTTTACTCATACTCATGAAATCGTTCCATCAAATCCAAAGTCATCACCCTCGGCAATATACGCTCTTTCTACTGCCTGATCAATATATTTAACGGGAGATCCCTTAACATGAACAGTGGCAGTAGTATTATCCATTCCTCTCTTAATAACCAAATTATTTCCATCCACCTGCTCGATTTGTACTTCTTCCCCTTCGAGGTCAAGATAATCTAATGCCTTGAGACTTCCAATAGCATCGACTTCCATAGTAAGTTGAGTATCAGTCATATCGGCTGCTACCAAAGTAGTAACATCTCCTTCATATGCCTGAATTGCTCTTGGAAGAACAGAGTAAGTAAGATCTCTTGTAGTGTTGCTGGTGTCAGTACCAGTAACATAATTGACCTTAACAGATCTAATAATATCGTCGGTAGCAGACTTGACAGGACCAAACATATATGTTTTGGCACTAAATCTTAATGTATAAAGAAGAACTCTTCTTTCACTAAAGTCTCCCTCATAATCATCCTGCATCGTAATATTTTCAAGTATAACTGGGATATCGCGCTTTTCATTAATGCTACCAACAAGATTTACTGTTACAGTATAAGCAGGTTGGAAATAAGGTAATATCTGTTCTACAATTTGTAGTGCATCATCATTAAGTTTACACATAATAGCAAGTTCAAATTGCATATTATATGGAACAGGCATAAATGCCTTACTTGTATTTTTATTAGTAACAGGATCCTTTACTAGAAATTTTTGAGTAGTTGTAACTTTCCGGGCAGGATCATATGTAAGACCAGTAAATTCAAAAGACATCCGTGGCAATGTCATTGCCGTTGGCTTATTTAAATCTGGTTGTTGTAATAAACGTGCTAAAAACTTCTGTGTTGGACCATACGCCAAAGGAACTTTTGTTGCGTTAACAACATCATCATCACTATTTGTGGTCTTGACAGTAATTCCATTAAAGAGAGTACCAAAAGAGATAATGGTTCTCCTCAAAATTTCGTTATAAAAATACTCAAACATTTTTAGATACCTCTTATATTATATTTATGGCACACCAAAGGGGTTCTGCTCAGTGAAGTCTAAGATTTCATCTGCTGCAGTTTCTATATTAAAGTTATCGGCATATTCATCAGTATCCGGATCTAAATCAATTATCCTAATTACTTGAGTGGCACCCGATTTAGATCCAGTAATGGTTTCACCAACTCGGAATCCAGCACCCCCCACAGTCGCTACTTCAAGAATATTAGTATCATCATTCCATGTTCTTACTCTTGCAGTAGTAGTAGAAGCAGACCCTGTTACAATCTCATTAAAGATAAAGTTACCACTGGAACCAAAGTCCGGATCGGCGATAGTAACAGTTGGCGCAATACTATATCCAGCACCAGCATTGGTTATTCTAATAGCAGTTATAGTTCCTGCAGTACTTACAACAGCAGTAGCAGCAGCACCAGCAGTAGTAACACCTGACTGGAATATTTCACTACTAAAGGTTATTTGAGGTGAAGTAGTAAATCCACCACCACCAATTAATCCACCAGCAGAAGTCATGGTTATAATACCAATACCTCCATCTGATATAGAAGAAATACCAGTAGCACCTGCTCCTGTATTGCTAACAAATCTAATAACTGGCGCAACGGTATATCCCGCACCTGCATTATTCAGATCAGCATTCTGAACAGACTTTGCACCAGGATTAACATTGTCGGTACATGCAACAATTCCACCAAGCATTCTTACACTCGCAATACCTGTTATTCCTGCTGTAGGAGCAGATGATATAGCAACTCGCGGAACATCGGTATATCCACCACCTCTATTACCTATAGTAATAAATTGAATACCACCATCTACAAGACCTGTTACCGCCGTTACACTAACCCCCGTACCCACCATAGTAAGGGTTTGTGTAGGTCCAGTGATGGTAGAAACTCCATCTTCCGTCTCCCCAGAATATTCATCACCAATTAATGTATCATCAATCTCTTCAATACCAGTATCGATAACTTCATCTTCGTAACGGAAGAGTTCACATCTTAATTCATAAATGTAAGTTTTTCTTAATTGATAAAATGGTTTCTCATGTTCTACAAACTTAATCTCAAATAAACGATCACCTAAGGGAAAATAGATTAGATCACCTGCTTTTGGTCTGGTGACTAGTTTAACATTTTCCTCATTTGCCATTAAAGGTTCAATATATGTCTCCCACCTTTCTTTGGAAATAGTTAAAGTTATTTCATTAGTTTGTTGAATACCAAACTTGGACATGATAACAGAATTATCTGCATATCCATCATAGGTGTCTACATATGCTTCTAGAGGATATGCATCATCAAATTTAGATTGAACAACTTCTCTTATAACTGACTTTTCAGTCAAATATTTACGAGGCATATAGTGCACTTCAACCCCATACATCCTCAACTGTTCGTTGATAAGGTCCTGAACTAGACTTTGTTCATTTCTAGCACCGTTTTGAAAATATGGATTAAGTGCCATCGTCTTAACCTATCATATCAAGTGGAGGTAGTTCATAAGTTTCGGACATACGTTCTCGAATCCTTTCAAGTTCTTTTTCTGCATCATCATACATTTGCCGTCCGTTTAACTCTACTCCTCCCGGTAATTTAACTCCTTGGAATTTAATTAAATTTTGTCCCCATTGTCTTTTCATTAAGGCAACAGTATAGGGTTTTAAGAATGAATCATTCCAAACCCTAGTATAATCGGCAGGATCTAATGCCCTCCAACAATCAATAACAAAATAGTCCCCCACATTTATTTCATCCCAATCAATATCAATGTATAATCTATCTTGACGTTGATTAAATCTTATTTGTTTTTCGGTATTGAGTAGAAAATCTATATCCGACAAATAAGTTCGAGTCATCGCATAGGATAGTAATTCTGTAGTACCCCAATTAAAAGCAATATCATTTAAAAATAACTGATACTTCAAACTGAACATATTATTAGTTGCAGTATTACTACCATCAAAACGGAAAAGTTTTGTTACTCCAATAACAGCAGGAGGAATTTCTAAGTAATTACTATTCTCTTCATAATCAAATTGCACAGATGCTTGACCGATAGTAGCAGTAGCACTGGTAGTTGTTATCCCAGAAACCCCATCCTCCCCAGGACCTTTTCCCCTATCTTTGTCATCTTGAGTAACCTTATACTTTAAATATACCTGCGCAACTCCATCGAAATGTCTTTCGTGGAAAAACTGAACTGCATCATCAACTATATCAGATACTTGCTCATCCGCAATATTAATTTCCAGCACAGGAGCACCAAGCTGTCTCTTGCAATAATCTATAAATTCCTGTCTAGTGCCTGGTTTAGCCATTTACACAACTATTCTTTTAGATATTTATGGTGCAGAAGATACACCCGCAATTACCATGATATTACCATTAACCATACTATAAATTGTAGTGGCAGATCCTGTTCTGGTAAACGTAACTCCTGTTCCTGGTACTATTTCTAATGGGGAAGTATGAGCAGTTCCTATGGTAATTTCATTAACAGTCGTACCTACGCCAACAATAGCAACAGTAGTAAGAGCCGCGCCTACTGTAAAAGAATCCCCAATAGCAACGGTATATCCACTTGCAGTATCTGTTCTCTTATTTACGGTAAATACAGTAGTACCAATACCAGCAGTAGATCCAGCTGCAATTGCCGTATCAAAAAGTGTTATAGTTTCTGAACTACCTGTCATTAAAATATTATAAACATATCTCCCTTCTGTTAAAGTACGAGTAGTAGACGCATCCATGGAAATCTTAAATTTTCCATCATATGCACTAGTAAATCCTACACTAAATGTACCAGCAGCAACAGTTGTTGCCCCAATCCCCACACTTCTTATCATTTGAGAAGAACCACTCCAATCAGTTAAATTATAAGAACTGTTAGAAGTGTTATTTACAACAAAATTAGCAACAAAAGTTGAACCTGTATTTATGGTTAAATCAACACCTACAGGTACTCCAGCATCTGGATCAAATGTTAAAGTTTTAGTGGACATTTGAAACTAACTCCTGGAGTAAAGATTTGATTTCATTCATTTCGCTTTTTAAATTGGCAAGATCTTCTTCAATATTTTCTGTTTTTTGAGATTCCATAACTTGAGCATTACGTCTAGCAACGTATTTTTCATAATCACTATTATTGGAGTTAACTATAGAATTAGTATTAGGATCTCTCAACAAATCCGAATGTCCTTTAACTCCATGATATTCTATTTTCATTATGCTAAGGCGATGACTCTAAGATCTTTCACCCTAGGAACAAAAACCTGCGTAGTAGATGTCATCAGAACTTTAATTCTATAACTTCTAAATGAAGGTAGATTGTCAGCGGTAAACACATACTCTTTAAACTCTACATCATCACCAAATCCATAAGAATTTGTCTTAGGAATAAATTTATCAGATTCGCCATTATTATTCTCAGCAAGAATAACTTGACCTCTAGAATTGAGATTAGTATATCCAGGGAAGGGTATAAAGATAGGTTCTTGTCCCTCCTTACCATTGACTGCGTAGAATGCTCTGATATCTGAATCCAGATGTATATGAGCCGCAACTAATAGTTTTAAGGATGTTCCTGAATTTTCTAAGATCATTTCCTTAGAAATATACTGACATGATGTAGGATCAGATGTAATAGTATTCACTCTATTATCAGTAGCATAATTGGTGATAATACTATTAACCCTATTAGAAGTTAGAATAATATTAGATGCTTCACCATCAATTAGTGGACTTACACGAGTATCAGTTGTATTTAAGAAGAGTCTCATATTTAAAGACTTACTTCCTTTTACATTAGATAGATACTGATCTTCATTAACTTTAGAACCTATAAGTCTAGGTGTATCCAAATAATTAGTTTCATTAATTACAATAGACTCAAAATCATGTTCTATCCAAGGTATTTCATTTCCACTTAAACTCGTCGAAGTAGTAGTTTTTACTTCGGCCGTTACTCCTGTTTTAGGGGGAGTTAAATTCCTTATCATAGGAGTAATAATTTCAAATGGGATATTCTGAGTAGCCCTCACAACATCCCCACCAGCAGACTGTGTATCGTCCAAATGTAATTGTGGGAATCCAATATCAGTACTTCTTCCAGTACCAGTGGTAGCAGAAGTATCTATCTTAATGTTATAAGAATCAAAGGTAATAGGATTAGAAACACTCGTATCCAAAAGACTATGGGTTCTATTAATTCTTCTTAATCCAATTCCCCCAAGTTCATACTTATAAACCGGAGTTCCAACTGGATAGGACTTCTTGATCGTACTATCAATACCCCGCGTAGTAATACCAATAGTGCTTCCACTTACCGAAGAATAGGAACAAATTTCATCTCCTATTTGAAGATAACCATAGTTAGTAGATCCCACTGCCACATTTTCATAAGTGCTAAATGTAGTCGCAGTAGCTACTTGAATTCCCCCTACATCCCCAACATTATATGCAACACTTAACTTAGTAGGTTTAACATCAGATTCTATTGAAGAAAGAGTAACCTTATTCTTACCAAAGTACATGCCATGGTTTCTATGATTCACTTTAATATGCAAACCATCAGTATCAGTATTAACGGCGGATACCTTAACATCGCCACCTATTCCTGCAGGGACTCCATAATTTAATACGGTAGAAACACCAGCACTAGTATAATACATCATTGTATTAGCAGTTCCTACAGTAAAGTCACCTTGAACATTCGTAAGAATTAATTCATTAGTATTACCAATACCAGAAACAGAGAATCTAGCATTTCTTCCTAAAGAAGTAAGACCTACAGTTGTAACCCCAAGCACATCTCCTACTTGATATCCAGTACCCACTCCACTAATAGTAGCAGCTATTGCTACACCGTCTGTAAAATCAATATTAGCAGTTGCACCTCTACCATTTCCAGTAATAGTATCTAATACTACACCTGTAAATTGATAATTGCCAGATAAAGGGGTATATCCAATACCAGCATTAGTAATATTTAAAGTTCCAACGGCAGTTCCTGCTACCCCAGTCAAATGACCGGTTGCATTAGTATTAAGTTGATAGAAAGTATTTCCTAATTCATATCCCGAATCGGCAAGAGTAGTTCCTAATCCCACTCGTACTGTCTTGGAAGTTAAAACTAATGGATTAGATTGCAACTGAGCAATTTGATCATTTCCTTTAGTTAATTCTGGATTATAGAATTCAAGAGTTCCATTTTCAATAAAGTCCGCTCTATACAGAGTAAACTTAAGATCTTCCCACTGACTTGGATCCCATGTAGAAGCATTTTGTGACTTAAAGAGACTACCTAAAGTGGGCTGTTGTCCAACATAAGTCTCAGTTACAAGATCAGTCTCACCAACTCTGGAGATATAAACACTATATTTCGCAGAACTGGACATTAGAACCATGGCATATTCAATACCCGGTTCAAGATAAATAGGACCCTTCAGTTCAAATGTGGTTGCAACTGAACCATTACTAGAGACATTTACACTATTTGGATCTAAATCAACTTCTGATAAAGGAATAATTTGTTTTGTGGGAATTCCATTCTTCACTGTTCTAATAGAGAAGTTGACTGGAATATCCATATCATCTTTTGTTCTAAAGAAGATATCACACTTTGTTACAAATATTCCCGTTTCATCCTCAACTGTAAAGGTTTGAGCAAGAGGATCTCCTCCTCTGTTACGAGACCATAAGGTTCTTTCATTAGTAGTAACCCATCCACCACTTACAGTTCTTGAAGTAGTTTGTTCATCTGTTATTTGTGAAGTTTCAAACGTAGCATTCCGAGTAGAAGTGATATCCTCTTGGACATTTTCCCAAGTACCACGAGCTACATAGTTCTTACCAGCAGCAGTAGTAGACTGTAATTCATTATCCGGATCGCTAGTTAATTTAAAGGTCTTAACCCCAGTTTCAAATCTTGGGAAATTGGTAATATTTGGATTAGGAATATAGAAACTTCCTTGCAAATTACCCCCTAGATCGCTAATAAGTCTTACGTCACTAATAGTTGCTTGAGCTCCACTACTTTTACCAGTAAGAACCATATCAGTATCAACCCATCCACTATATTCACCTTGTACTTGAGCTTGCAAAGAGAAGGTATCTATATTTAAAAGGGTAGTAGTAGAAGAATATGTCGCCGATAAAGGTTGATTATTATATACATTTTCTGCATAAGTCAACGTTGGAGCATCATATGGACCTTTTCTATGATTTAATGTTGCCACCCTAAAAGTAATGTTCGGGGATGTTTGCCCTACAGGACCCAATCCAGTATTTTGCATTACCCCAACAACTGTTTCTCCCACTTGGAAAGTTCCAGTTTCCATTACAACTTCAAGTAATTTAGGAATACAATAAGAAGTAACATCTTCTGCATCGAAGAATCCATAACAACGAGTCAATGGCTTAAGACGCTTAGAATCAAACTCTACATTGCGAGATCTCATAAAGGGAACAAGACCTCTATCAATTACCCTAGAACCCGTAGTTGTCCTCGTAAAAGTCTCTGTGAGAAGAACTCTTGTTCCACTTCTTTGCTGACGTTGCCTTTCAATGGTTTCACGGAATACTTGTTCTCTGCGTCTTCTATCATCTCCGGCCCAGAAATCTTGACTACGGCTTCCAGCATCTCTTGTTTCACTTCCGGTCCAAACAGTTTGCCAAGAATTCCAAATATTTTGAGCAAATCCTGCTTGAGGATCAAATCCTGTAGTAGCAGCTAATGTAGCAACCACTTGATTAAAATTCCCCTCTCTGTTAATAATTCTAGGTTCTAAATTTACAACATCAACCCAATTATCGGATGCAGGAGTCAGTTCTATGTCTCCATTCCAATAAGCAACAATAAATGGGGTAACTGCTTCCCATCTGGTTCCAAATTCTTGCTTTATCCATTCAACTTCAGCATAATCTAAGGTTATAATATCATTTTCCCGTCTTACATTAACTCCTTCTATAGAAGTGAAATCAAGGTCAGCAGTTGCATCAGTATTAACTACTGGTCCAAACATTAAATCAACAGCAGTTGTATAATGAGTTGGCCTTGCTTCTTTATTTCTACCATCTATACTATTTTTAATAGGATAAGATGTATCTTGAGGTTGGAAAGTTTCAAAATTATCAACAAAGAATCCAGATTTAAATCTGTTTAATCCATCACCGTCAGGAACAAAGAAACTAGAAGTATTCGTTTCTAGCAATGATAATGCAGTATAATACTCTAAATTTTTAATTCTAGTTTCAAGTGCAGCGATATCACGCATTTGATATCTCTGATAATTTAAGAAATCAATAGAAGCATCACTTACATTATAAAGATATGGTGGAAGAGTTACAACACCAATCTCCAATGCATCATCAATAGGAATTGGTTTCTGAGGATTCTCCGAAGGAGTTCCATATACTACCTGCAATTCCCCAGATTTGGTTATAAAGATTCTGTCAATTCTACCCAAATAATTAGAGAAATCAATGGTAATAGACTCATCAGATGCAAGCATATTTGCTGCGGAACTACCACTTGAATTAAAGGTTCTTCCGTAGAATTCTAAAGGTGACCTTGCACTTTCTGTCGTTGAATAATCCGATACTCTGGGACGAATATCAATCATATTCGCATTAGGAATATTATCTACTGACGTAATATCACCATAATTATAAGTTTGATATGAATTTACTGTGGTAATATCACCTTCATCGGTTGATTCATAATAAGCACTTTCAAAATAAATTTTCAATCCTTTAGAAGGAGCATTAGCAGTTGATTTTCTAATCAATCTACCAAAATCATAAAAAGTATTCTCTTGTCCGTTATCATAGTTATAACTACCAGTTATATCATAACTTGGAGCATCTAAAGTAGAAACAACTGCTTGAGCAGTAGATTCTTGGAATATTACAGTTTCGCCTTCCTTAAATCTATTATCATTTTGATAAAGGAAAGAAATTTGAGAATTAGATAATTTCTCAGCACACAGAGCAATTGCGTTACTTGTCTGACCTACTAACTGTTCTCCAATAATCAATTCTGTAGTTGTAGTGGATGCTGTAGTAAGGGAACTTAAATCTACCGTAGGAGCAGATGCACCTGATGTATCCGAAGATTCAAAAACTCCATATATTTTAACTATATCGGGAGTATTTAAAGATAAGAGTTCATCTTGAACTCTGGTTCCATATGGATAAACACCATAAGTTAATCCATCATCAAGAGATGTAGATCCAATACCCGATCCTTGTGTTTTTGACTTGTTAACGACAAGATTATTAACCCTATTTCTTACTTTAATCTTAGCAGTAGGATTTGATTTATTAAGAGTAGCAACCAAAGTTGTTCTATTAATTGAATCATTAGACCCCAATCCAATAATTTGAAGGGTGGTCATAGTAGCATTAAAGGTTAACTTGTCAGAAGTTAATGCTTCAGTACTTCCATCAGACCTAATAACTGCATATCTTTCTTCATCAAAAGAAAGGAATTTTTCATTTCTTCCTGCTTCAAAAGTCCCAGTCAATTCTCCACTAGCAATATTAAGACCAGTAAAAGTCTTTCTTATACTAATAGATGCATCAGTTAAATCTACATCTGATATATCATTTTTAGGTAAAAGAGTATAAAGACTATTATCTGAAGAAGACTGTAATGCTGTATTTACAATCTTAAGATCACTAACATCGATTTGAGAGGTGGGTAATAATCCACTCACAATCTGTGATACAGTTGCTACACCGGTAACAGTAATTTGAGTAGAAGAAGTACCAACAACCTTTCCATAAATTGGATCTGGACTTACCAGAGATCCATCAGTAAATGAAACTAAATCATTTAATCTCAAAGTTCCTGGGAAAACATTAAGATTAGGACTAGTTATTGTACTAATATAATTTGCACCCGATCCTGCAGTAATAGTAGCAACTCCAACAGTTACTTCATTAGATTGTATTATATCAGCACTAAATGTATTAATTCCAATAACACCACTATTTGTACCATAAACAGATTTAACGTCTGATACATCGTAAGTAGTAACAGCCACTGCTACCCTTGGATTCTGCACTCCATTAAAGATAAGAGCTTCATTCTTAATAAAGGAACCTTCTACTTCATAAGCAGTTAAAGCAGTCCCTGCGGAAACAGATTCCTTAAGAAATGCTGTGGCACCACTATTAGCACCTTTAATATAAGTAGGAGTGGATAAAGTAATGGATTCATTAACAGCAATATCAGTTACGGTCTGGACATCATAAAGGGACATGTCCCATTCATTTAATTGCCCATATGTCGCATCATAACTTCCTGATTCTAATGCAATATCATAAACCCTAGCAACACCTATTTCTTTTCCAGGAACACCTGTTTGATCTACTCCAATTCTTTCATCCCGTAAAGTTAGAATATAAGTATTACCAATACCAATAGTTGGTGTTCCATAGACATTGTTTAATCTAACAGTAGGTCCAGTATTATAGATAATGGATTGATCTTCAGTTAATTGTGTAGTTCTAGTCTTATCTGCATCTAAAGCAGCAGAAGATATAGTTTCTACTTCATATCCTTTAACAAATGCTTTTCCGGGAGAAACATTATATAATGCCAAATCGGTAGAAGGGTTCCCTCCCATTTGAGTGAATTGACCTTCTTGATAAACTCCTCTATTGCCAATATTATCGTTTAAAGAATTTAAAACAGTAATATCAAATGGTTTTACATAATAATCTCCAGATTCATCATAAGTTCTACGAGCTAACTCAGATGCTAGATGATTATAGGCAGTAGTATTCTTTTTACTTTTAAGAACACCATCATTAACTGTTGCTAATTCAATAAAACTATCATCATTTGTATCACTTAAATCTTTTTTAAATAGACTCACAGAAATTTTAAGTCTATCTGCTCCCGGAGCAGCATAGTTATTATATCCCTGAGAATTATCTGCTAGGGTTTCGTCAAGATCAGCATTAATTATTTCTTCTAATATATTGAATCCAATTCTATAAGAAGGGGTATTATTATATTGATCTAAAATTAAAATTTCTGCGCTAACATTAATAAATTGACCCCTAACAAAATAAACACCATCTTCTACATGGAAAGCAGATCCTACAGCACTAGCATCTGATGCTATAGTAGCAGCAAAAGGACTATCAATAGCAATAGCGTTATTGCTTAGAAGTCCGGTAGTAAGAGTGGTATCACAAACTAAATTTTCAGCATCATCAAAGGTTTGTGCCGAATTATTTGCAGTACTAGAAGAAATATAATTAACATAAAGAGTTATATTACCATTTTCAGAATCTTCCGCTTGAAGAATTTTATTAACGACTGCAGTTGTACCAGAAGTTTGACCAGTAATTTTAATTCCTACTAATTGATCAGCATATGCTGCAACTGGTACTCCCTGAAAAGTATTAGATAACTGAACTGCATAATAATTTTGACTATAACTGGTGTTGCCAGGTATTACCTTTGTTCCATCCTTGAAAAAATGCTCACCAAATTTTTCAATTTGATTCTGTAATATTGACTGCAGATTTGTTAATTCTCTTGCTTGGACTGGAAATCCAGGTTTAAACAGCACCTTATAATAATCCTTAGCAGGATCAAAGTCATCAAAGTATGGTGAGACGTTTAGATTCGTTTGCTGCGGCATGATTTCTTAGAATTGCAAGATAACTTTTATATCTTCTTTTTGGTTAGAGGACCTAGTAATAGATGGTCGGTTGTCCACATAAATCACTTTACCTGAGTATTTTTTAACTTCAGGGTTCGCAATACCACTATTAAATTCTTGACCAAGGTAATAGGTTCTATTATTTATTACGGTACTTATAGCTACCGCACCAGAACCAAAACTGGTATCAATTGCTAAATTAGAACCGGATGATGGAACTATAGTTAAACTTCCACCAGTACTTGGAGTAGCAGTAAAGGCATTCAACTTGAATCCGTAGGTAGGTTCAGTAACTCCCACACCGGCAGTATTAAATCCTGCAAGGGACTTATCTTGCCAATATTTTAAAACTCCAGTAGTTTGATCATAATTTACAACTCTTCCTACTGCAGTTGAACCTGTAGCAATAGTTTGAGTAACATAAGCATCAGCAGTGAAAGAAGCACTACTATACCCCGTTCCTGTTAATCTCAATGCATAAGTTGCTGCCGCTTTATCTAGACCTAAAAGAGAAGTACTATCAAAAGACTGAGGATTGCATACAACCCCTACTCTTGCAATCTGATTATTGGTTATAAAATCAGGATTTTCTGCATCATTTTCAATTCTAGAATAAAGAAGAACATTATATGCACCCAATTCCTCATAGATATTAAATCCATGCCCTCCAGGTGGAGAAATAATAACATCAAAAAGAGGACGAGTGGTTCCGGTAGGAACACTTCCTGCTTCTAAATCAACACTACCATAGGTATATCCAGAACCTTGATTAGTAACTGTTACTGTAGATACTTCATTAGAAGCATTAACAACTATAGTACATTCGGCGCCGGAACCATTTCCTTTAATAGGAACTCTAGTGTAAGACTTTCCGCCAGTAGGACCAATAGCAACTCCTCTATTAGTGATAGTAACTATTTTAATAGAACCATCAACAGCATTATCTCTAACAGCAGCATTATCACTACTAGTAGACCAATCTGAAGGAGTGGGAATATAATCAGTGGATTCAAACTTTACAATATCACTAGGTTTAATAGTATAAAGATATTTCCAAATATATCCATCTCCACTACTTCCAGCACTTCTAGGTTCTAAATCCGTAAAGGTTGGCTCATCCAAAGAAGGTCTTCCATTAGGATTATCTGGATCAGTACCGTTCTGGAGACACTCATAAACTCTATAATCACTATTCAGTACATAATAAGTGGCAGAGTATAAATTAGTTGCACCAGAAACCTTTGCAGTATTAGTACGACTATAATCACTCCGATAATAATCGTAAGTAGTACCAGAAGACCAACTATTTTTAGCCACTACTTGCCGCGCATCAGAAGCATTAACCTTCTTCATTGCGATCATAGTATCCCAATAATCATCTTCCTGATCGAAGTTATCTTTCGGAGATGGTGGATCAGTGTCCCAATCCGATTGATAATCTGTAGGATTGCAAAGACCAATAAAAGAATAATATGCATTAGCAGTGGATGTTACCCCAGCAACAAAATTCTTTGCATTTAATATTCTAAGTTGATCGGTTATAATTGCGGCCATTGGACAGAAGTTTTTATTTATTTATTTAACAATTAAGTAGCATAATTTTTAGACTTCAACTTATTGGTTCTTTGAACAATCATAGAAGTTGAAATCCCGGTTCCATTTGTTCCAATACCTGCTCCAGTGTATGCAGTATATGAAACTAATCCACTGCGAGAGGTAAGATCAATTCTTCCCCAACTAAAGGATCCGTAGAAATTAGAAGTAGTAATACCAACTGTAGTATAAGGTTTAAAGTCCCCATCTATCTTAACAAAAACCCGATTCAAATAAGTAGTTCCTATTCCAACTCCTGAAGAATCAAGACCAGTAGGAGCATAAACAATTTCAGAACCATTAACCTCATAAACATTATCTATAAAGGCAGTTCCTACTCCTGTTGTACCCCCACCAGAATTAAGAGCAGTTATTGATGTAGTGGCGATACCTACATTAGAGAATTCAACAACAAAGTAATCATTAGTACTTATTCCACTAATAGTAATAGCAGTTCCTGTAAGAGTAGAATTCCGTAGGAATGAATTATCAGGGATATGAAGATCCATAATAAATTGTGTTCCTCCACTAATGGTAGTGGTTCCAAATCCAACAATCTCTCCTTGATCTCCCGCGTATACATTTACACTATTTCCTTCCTCTGTATAAACAGGAGGAGAAATCAGAACCTTAGGTGGGGAATCTGTAGTGTATCCATAACCAGGATTAGTAATTGCTGCACCCGTAATTACCCCATTAGCAATCGTTAATGAACCAAAAGCAGTAGTAGTTGTACCAATTCCAATTCCACCCTGAACTGTACTTCCGATACTCAATGTAGCAGTTGAATAACCTACACCACCTTCGGTAATATCAATAGATGAAATAGTTCCTAAACCAGAAACAATAGCAGTTGCAGCAGCAGAAGTCTTAGTTTCTTGGGCAACAAAGAGAACTTTATTCTGGAAACTTAATGCACTAGAATCTACATTCTCATTCTGCGAGTCAAATATTGGTCTTAAAGTATCAACATAGATTGTAGTTGAACCAATTCCTACAGTCTTAGTAATATATGCGAAAGGATGAATACGTGGTTCATATAAATCTCTATCTTTACCAATAGGTAAATCATTTACAAACATATCTTCAGTTTGTCTGCACCAGTTAACTGGTCTTACCAAAGTTTCATCTGCACTATTGCCAGGACCATAATAAGGATTAGTAGTGACCAAATCGGTAGAATTAATTTCCTGCACTCCGCGAGAATCTTCTTGAAGATTCTTTCCTTGTCCAAGAGAAGGACTATGACCAATTGTAAGATTGTCTCCAATCTTAACAGTCTCAATAATATCCTTGAATACTACGTCACTATCACCACTTCCCTTATAGAAGATAAGTTTAGAAGTATCATCTTTCTTAGGTGCTTCAGTAAATTCTATAACGCTACCACCGCTGAATTTATATCCTTGACCAGGAACCTGTAGAATGTCATTGATGAATACCAGAATAACATCCTGCACATCAATATTAGAACCTTTTCCTGCTCTAATAGAAACTACATCTCCACCATTCTCAGTAAGAGTAAAGGATTGAGTAACTCCATCGAACTTATCATCCAAGTTATCTAACATATAGAGATAACCTAAAGACCATCCATTAAACTCATCATCAAAGACTCTATCAATATTAATTAAGAATTCCTTATAGGAAGAAGTAGTAGGGATACCAACTGTACCACCAATACCAACTGTTAAGGATTCTCCTTGACCATATCCATATCCAGTTTCCCCAATACGGAATTCAATTACGCTAGAACCTTGTCCCACTTGAATATCAATAGTAGCTTCAGTTCCTACACCAGCAGATCCAGAAGCATAAACAAGAGGAATATTAGAGTAAGAAAGTGGATCATCAATTACAACTTCTAAATGTGGTTGTACATTACCACCTCTGGCATAATGATGTGCACATGTAGAAGTTCCAGTGTTAACAATGAATTTCTTATTATCAAGTACTTCAAGGACTGTTACTTCTTTAGCAGCAGGATCTTGCTTACTTGCAGAATTATTACTTGTTCTAGGAGCCACAATAGTTCCTTGAACTGTTCCACTCCCTTTAAAGTAACTAGCAACAGTGGATATTCCTACATTAACTTCAAACTCTGTAGTACTATTAACCGCAGTAATAGGGGTTCCTGCATAAGTAGGATCTGGTTTTCTAGGATATCTGTGATAGGTAGAATTAGAATCCTTACTGCAAGAGAAAGTAAGAGATTCTTCCGCCAACTTAATGGTCTCACCAGTTGTTAATGTATGAGCACCAATAGTCATCGTAAGAATACCAGTATTTGCGCTATAATTAGCAGCACTAACTGTAAACTTCTGAATAGTGGTTACTCCAACATTAATGGTCAATGTATCCGAAGTAGTGCCAGTAATGGATAAAGCAGTACTAAATCCTGGATCAGTAGATCTTGGATAAGTATGAATTGAAGAATAATTATCTTTAGCACACCTGAAACTTAAACTACTATCTTCCAATCTAATACTAGTTGAAGTAGTTAAACTATGTGATCCCACCGTCAGAACTAAGTCTCCAGTAGTTGGAGTGTAAGCAGCATCCGAAACATCATAATATACGAAAGGTGATGCCCCAACATTAACAGTAATAGTACTATCACCGATTGATGTAATAGCAGTGTTGATTCCAATAACAGGATCCGTAGAACGAGGATAATCATGCTGAGTAGCATTATCATCCATAGAGCAAGTGAATATTAATGCACTTGTTCCTATGCCTACAGTATCGCTAGTAGTATAAGTATGACCAGACCCTACAGTTAGTACCAAAGCACCTGTAGAAGCAGTGTAAGAAGCGTCTGTAACAACCGTAGACCCTATTCCAGCAATGGTAATAGTACCAACTCCTACACTTACAAACGTATGAGTATAATCACCACCAGTAATAACTGCATCCGCCTCAGCACTTACAAATTGGTGTGTATAATCTCCACCAGAAAGAACAGCACTGGTTCCTACTCCTACAAAAGTATGAGTAAATTGATTGTTAGGTGCTGCATAACCAACATCTACTGTAATAGCGGTAGCAGTCGTAGCAGCAATTGATATTGCAGTATCATATGCAGGATCTCCACCTCGTGGATAATAATGCGTCGTAATTCCTGCATCAATGCTGCAAGTAAATCCCAGTCCAGTAAAGATGACGTCTCTTCCAACAGCAAATCCATTTGCAGCAGAAGTAGTGACTGTCATAATACCACTAGCAGTATGATAACCAACTGTACTAATATCTAATGGAGCAGCATAAGAACAAGTAAAGGCAATACCTGATAATTCAACTTCATCGCCTTGAGAATAACCATGTACCTTATGAGTGGTAACTGTAGTAACTCCTGTTGTGGAATTATACCCAACATTAGAGATTGTCTTAGGAGAAGCAAATACATGTGTATTAGTAACTGCTATTCCTGTAATATATCCATTCGTAACGGTTGCGGTACCAATCGGAGTGAGATTAACACCAGTAAGGGATTCTGTCTTAATTGCAACATTAACAGAAGATGTAACACCTGAACGATAACCAGATCCACTATTACCAATAGCAATAGAACTAACCGTTCCTGCACTAGAAACAACTGCAGTTCCTCCTGCAGAGATGAGTGGTTGATATCCAAATCCTTCACTCGATCCAACAGAAACCAGTGCACCACCCATTGGAATATTAGAACCACCAGGATCAGTCCCTATTGAAGTTGCAGTGCCTACCCAATTAACTGTAGAAATTCCAGAACTTTCGGTTATAGTATACTGGTAATTAGATCCACTTGCTTGATATACATCATTAACTAGAAGGAAAGATTCAGTCTTAATTCCAGTTACATTTTCATTATTAGAAGTTAAAGTAAAGTCTCTTGTAACTCCATTAAATCCATGAAGAGAATCAAACACATAATTTTGAGCATATGTGTCAGTTGAACCCCCAGAAACACCAGAACGCATAAAGGTTCTTCCTTGGAAAGTAGAATGAGTGGATATTCCTACCCAATCTCTATCATCTGGTTGATTAGTGGTGCTGCTTAATGGGGTAAGTCCATATGGTGCCTCCACAAAGTTGAGAACATTATCTACAATATTATAATTACCAATAACTTTTGTTACAAGATCTCCCGTACCAAATCCAGCAATTCTAGTACCCATCCATCCTCTACTTACTCGTAAGGCATTAGTTGTACCAACTCCCACTGATGTAACCTTCATTACCTCATCACCAACCTTAATGAGGTCAGCACCGAATATAGAAGTAATCCCACTAACTTCTATTACATTGGTTGTATCCAAAATTTGATCAGCAAGAGTTGTAGTTACTGCAGTAGATACTAAAGGAGATTGAATAATATTATCTAAAGCAACAACTGCCTTGGCATTTTGATTAGTTGATACAAATCTATGGGAAGTTCCTATTCCTACACTAGTAATATCAATTACATCAGGAACAACCTTTAATGCATTTTCAGCACTTGATGCAAGTTTAATTGTATCAGCATCTACCTTAACTACAAAAGGATTCTCAGGGAGGTATTCAGTAAATCCTACACCAGCAAACGAAGTGGATGCAATTCCAACTGCTGATGTAGCACTTCCAACATGCTTATACTTAAGTCTTTCTCCTGTAACCCAGAAATGATCTGGAATAGTAATAGTGTTATTAGTAACATCAACAACAGCACTATCATTACCAGTGAAATATCTTTCAAAAATATCTCTATTTTTATGCTGTAATCCAAATGCTCTCAGAATATCAGAGTCTGTACCCGTATAACTTCCAAAAGCACTTCTAATATAAGCATTAGTAAAGTCTATTTCATTTGCCGCTTCTGGATCATCAGGATGATACAGTGCATTCATAAAGACCTTCACTTTACATGCAATACTTGCATTAGGAGTAAAGACCAAAGAAGTTGTGCCAGCAGTACTCACTCTGCTTCCAAATGTTCCTAATCCGGCAGAAGTATAAAGATCTGCAAATTGGGTTTCATAGGTATCTACGGTAATGGTCGAATCTTCAATAAATTGATCAACAACAATAATTTCAGTTGTTTGATGCTCATTATTAGTAGTATCAGTAACTTGGACTATAAAGTAAGCAGAATCATAAGTATCAGGATACTGAGCAATTGTATTAATTCCAGGAGTTCCGGAAGAAGCAATAGTAGTTGCTTTTGCTTCTAATCTTACATGATTAAGATCTTGAGTCCCTATTCCAGAAGAAGTTTCACTTGCAAAACCAACTTGGAGGGTATTAATAACCCCGGTCGTTCCAATTCCTGCATTAGGAATGAAATCAACCTTTAAGTTAGATCCTGAAATATAAGGATACCAAGTACCCAGTCCAGACAAAGTAGAGTAATCACTTATTTCAGTGGATAATTGACCATATTCAAGCATTGCAACATCGGTTCCATCATGTAGAATATTAATTTCATCAAATTCAAATTCATTATCATTTCCACTTACATCTGCTGTAATATTGGCAAGAATCTTAAGTGAAGTATAAGTAGCAGCAATTGAAACAACATTAGTAGTAGTCCCAGAAGGAACTTCAACACTATCACTATCAATAATGACTACATCACCAAATGTGGTCGCACCTACACCTAAATAAGAATCTTCTAAATTATAGGATAATGTAGTAATCCAATAATCATTTACACTATACTTGGTAGGATAGAATTGTAATTGACCTTCTGTTCCAACAATTTTGAAATCAAATGAACCTTGATCATAAACAGTATCAATACGTCCATATTGATTAATAAATCCAAATGATCCGTCATGAAGAAGATCTACGATCATCAATTGGCGCTGTTGAACATATCTCTTATCTCTAATATAACAGAGATACTTGTTAGACCTTACAGCAGTTAAATCAAACGTATCAACTACACTATACTTGGTAGGACGTGGATTACTGTTAAAGGTTCCACTCATATCATCAATAGAGAGAACTCGGTTTCCTACCGATTCATAATAGTCTTGTAAAATACGACTAGAGAAGACTATCTCATCCGATACTACTTGATCACTTATTACAAGAGAATTTTCTTTAACAAGATCAAAATCATATACACAATTTATATTTCCAAATCCAACTAAATCACTGACGATATCAACCGCTGTCTGATCAGTAGTTAAACCAACCACGGATTGTGCTTTACTCTCTAATTGATAATCAGAGAATTTCTTAAATCCCAAACTGTGGTTTAAAGTACTTACAACATCATCCCAAGTATCATAAGTAACTTTTGATCTCAAAGAATAAGCAAATCTTTGATAATAATCACTATCTTGTATTCTTTGAAGATTATAATTTAACCATCCAGAATCTACTTGCCATCCATGAAGAACCTTAGAAGTGGGTCCATAATTAAATGAAGATGTATAGGAAGTAATAGAAGATGCTACTCCTTGAGTACCTGATGACTGTCCACGAATAGTTTCATTAACGGCAAAACTCTCACCAGAAGATATTTTTAATAATCCTGACTTCGGATTCCACGATTCGACTATACCAGTCGCAGAGTTAGACTTAACAGTCTCTGCAGTCAAATATTCATTAGTCTTTAAGTGTATATCAAATAATGGGAAGTATTGTTGTGGAATAACTCTACCCGAAGAATTTGCTGAATCAAATGTGCCTGGTATTGAACCTGTTGGTTTGGAAGCAAGTACACCTTCAATATTATAATAAACGGTTCCTATGCCACCTAAATTCTCATCAACAGCAGTTACATCGAAAAGTTTATAACCATAATCAACAGAGTTATACCCCACTCCAGTGCTTGCCACTCCAACACTAACATTCTCAACTAAAATCTTATCATCAACTCGGAAGGGGAAACTATTAGCAGTACTGAATCCTACAGAAAGAGTAAGACTGACTTCTTTAGTAATTGTGTTAAATCCAACTGTACTAATACCAACACCATTGCTATTATGAACAGGAAGAATAGTTGGGGTAGTATTACTCATCCCAAAGGTATTTTTCAGAATAGTTACCTGAGAATCACCCAGACTATACTTAAGATCAACATCAGTAATTTCTTTCTCAGTTTTTCCATCAAGAACTCTGAGTTCTGGTGCAGAAGAATACCCTCTTCCACCAGAAGTTATTCCAATAAATTCAAAGGAAGCCAATGCTTCAATGTCTATTAACTGAGGTAATTCAACAGTAGGTCTGAGAGTAGTATCTACTGGGAAGTTATATCCAATATTATTAATTTGGGTCTTTTTAACTTCTCCAATTGTTGTACTTGATGCCTCAATGATTGCACCCTTACCAACAGAAGTAGTAATAGTGGTAATTCCGGGCAGTGAATAATAATGAGATCCTTTATTCTTAATTTCAAACTCTGTAATAGGACCATAAGCATTTGTGGAAATAGTCTCATATCCTAAAGAAGATGTAGTAGCAGCATATGAAACTGCTTCTGGATATTGGGGTAGAGTATATGTAAATGTATTAGTCCCACCTACTGTTATGGTTTGCTGACCATTATAATCACTTTCCAATATTTCTACCTGGTTATTAGAAATAACTTCAGTATCAATATTAATTTCTTCTTTTACTACGGGAAGAGTACTTTCTTCAAGAGGATCAAGTTTATAATGAAGAATGTTTGGGGCATTATCATTTACAGTTAAAGTAACTTTAGCACCAGATGTTCCTACTTGACCTGAACGTGTAACCTGGAAATCCTTATTAAGTATACCCTTATTCCACAATTGAGTGAAATTCTCATCTGTATAGAAATTAAGTTCAAATGCTGGATAGTCAGTTGATTGAACCGTATATGCCAATGAAGAATCGGACATATCAAATTCAATTGAAGAATTCTTATAGAATTTAAGAGCTGGGTTAACAGGACTTAAAGTTCCTGCAGAGGTACTAGTAATACCAATAGTAAAGGGAATAAGTTTAGTAGAATTATAATAGGTATCAGATAACTTAAACTCAGAATCACTTTCTCTAACTACATAATAAATTCCATTATTTGTTAATCCTTCTATAGGACTACTAGAAGTATAAACAACCTTCTGTCCCATTACAAAACCATGATCAGTTATGGTAAATGTATTTGTAGAAGTATTGACTCCAACAGCAGTAAATGGTTGTGCATCAATTAAAACCTTACGATTATAATCATTATACTTAACAGTAGTAAATCCCGTAGTTTCAGGATTAACATCAACATCCACCACATCGTTGTTTATAAGTCCATGAGTGGTCCCTGTGGCGACCGTGACGAGGTTTCTAGTCAACGTTGCTGTAATGGGACCATAATTCGTTTTAAGACTGTGGTAGACCCCTGTACCCACTCCGCTAAAGAATAAAGTAGTTGAAGAAGTGCTGTGGATTCCTACAAAACTTCCTGTGGATCCCAACCCAACCGCTGTTGTCGCCAACCCTACTAAAGTTTGATTAATAACACCAGCATACAATTTCTGCCCATCTGTAAGAGTAGCAACTCCAGATGTAGCGTTTTCCCAATATGCAAGACCTGTTCCATTACCAGGAGAATAAGTTAGTTCATCACCTGTGCTTAATTCGTGCCCAGGAATATAAAGTGCTTTTGTAGGAATAAAGAGTTCGCTAAGTCCAGTACCTGGATTTGAGAATACTAAGGTTGATCCAATACCCACTCCAGCAGTAGTTCCCAAACCAACAGTTTCGGAAGGTTGGAAATAAATCTGTTCATTCTGCTTAACACTATAACTAGTCTTAAATCCCGCATCAAACGTTAATTTACGTTGGTCAGGATACAATACAGATGTGACAGTGTGAGCACCGCCTACAGTCCCTTCTACTGCTCTTAGAACGCGAATCCTAGACAGTTGTGGTTCAACATTAAGTACTTTTACTTTCTCTGTACCGATCCCCAAAATATCATTGGATCTAATTTGATAAATGGAATTAAGATCACCCGATACATTAAAATGAGTAACAAATCCAGTAACCCCTACAGTCGCTATCCCAGAAGACGTAGTTCCCACTCCAGTTACAATAAGTTTACTCGTTACAACCCCAACATTATAATATCCCCCAATCTCTGAAGAGGTAGTGGATAAACCACTGATTATAATATTATCCTTATTTTTGAAGTTATGAGGATTAGTAGAGAACGCAATATATTGACCATTTTCCTCTCCACTATAAAGTTCTACACCAGTAATAGTGCTTTGTGCAACGCTAACACTAGTTACTGTTTTACCTTTAAGTTGTGAAACTTGAGCAGCAGCAGCATATCCCTGAGTGCCTTCATTATCAAAGACGATAGGATCTTCAACCTGATAAAGATCTCCACCTGTTTGAATACCAACACTAGTAACACCACCTGGAGTTACTCCCTTAATATCGGCACTTTGAGTCAAATCGTTAGGTATGTAAACATACTCATAATTTAAAGTCCCTTCAATCAAATTATAGGGGTGGGTATTTCTTAACCACTTAGAATTTTGAAGATCTAGTGTATCTTGATTAGAAGTATGTGCATGATTAAAATCATTAAGAAGTGAATTATAATTATCACCAATTAAATATGGGAATACTGGTCTCTTATATCCCATAAAAGGTCCAGAAGAATCGGTCGAACCAGACTCAATAGTTGCAAAATATGCATAAGTTCCTTCTGGATATTCGGGGGTAACACAGAATCTTCCATTATTTTCATCAAGAACAGTGTTATCAACTACATCTTTATAAGTATAATCTTCAACAAAGAATCCTTCACCCCAAAGTGATGTAGGAGGTCTAGTAGCATCTATAGAAAGAGAATATCCAGATCGCATCTGAGATACAATACCACCCTCATTAGTAATATAACCATAAGGTCCATAAATTGGATTTCCATCATATGCCCACCCAATGATAGGAGAATGTTGATCAGAAGCAACCTCTAAACTAGCAACCCTCTTTAAATCCTTATCACCATATAATTTTACTCCTGTTTGATCAGTAGCAAACATTACCTCCCTTAATTTTCTAGGAGCATATAAAGCTGAATATTGAAGTCCCCTATTCTTATTAAACTCATGAGCAATATATCCATCATCCCCAGTAAACTTATCTAAATTCCTTTGAAATATATTAACAGTCCATGTTTGTAAAAGAGGTCTTAAACTAACTCCAGAACCTGGGAAAACCACTGTTACCGTGGTAGATGCCTGAACATATCCAGATCCACCTGATATTACTTTAACAGAAGTAATTTGATTATTCTCAAACACAGGAGTAATAATTCCCCCTACACCATCTCCTGTTATTGTCAAATTAGGTGCTGAATTATATTTTTGTCCTACATTTAATACTACAACTTCACTAATAGCACCATCAACAATAATTGGAGTTAATTGAGCATCATTTCCAGATACTAAAGACACCTCAGGTTCTCTAACAAAGTTTAAAACTTCAGATGAACCATATCCAACACCTTGATTAGATAAATGGATAGATGTTACTTCTCCTCGGAATATTGGTTGAACTTCACATTCAAATGTTTCTAAACCAGTTGATGCAATACCAACCTTACCTGTTAAGGTTACATTTATAGCAGGATAATCAAATCTTTGAGTTCCTACTCCTACAGATGTTAAATCAACATACTGTTTTGTTCTATAATTGTATTCTTTATCACTAGCAACACCAACAGCAGATAATTTAAACTTATCATCATCTACTCTTGTTACATAGTACTCTGTACCTACAGAAAGTCCACTTATACCAGTATCAGTGGTACTTGTATACTTAACAACTTCGCCGGAAGCATAATCATGATTATCAATCGTAATTTGATCTAAAGAAGTACTAACTCCAGTTGTTCCAGTCGTTCTGGTTTTATTTTGATAACCAGATCCAGAATCCAATACATTAATGGAATCTACAACAGATTTCTGGAAATAAGATTGTAGACTTTGCTTACCTACACCATAAGAAGTTAATTCAACAGTATTAATTCCTGCTAAAGCATCTCCTTGAGTTTTATGAAGCTTAACTGTAGTCAACCCAACTAAAGAAACATAATAAGGAGATTCTGTAGTAATTCCTCCAATATTTTGCTGTCCACCAGTAATATAGAAAACTTGTTCGCCCGATCCAAACTTATGGAAAGTAGAGAATCCAATAGTGGACTGAGTACTACCTAATGATACTTTTTCGGAGAATGCTTCAGAATCAAAATCTACCGAATGGGTAATTTGCTTCATATTTGCTGAAGCAACAGCACCTTTTCCATTTCCTCCAGTAATAGTGACTACGGGTGTTTCTTGATAATCAAAACCAGGACTACTAACTCTAATTTCACGTAAATTACCAGAAAGTGCAGGATATCCCGTTGCAGCTGTTCCAACAGGGTCTTCAAGGAGTAATAGAGGTGGATTAATTATATCATAATCTGCTCCCGAAGATTGGACTTCTATTTCATTGATTTTTCCATAATAAACCCTATCTCTAGACTTGTAATTTAAAACTTCTACTCCATTTACCAAAATACCAGTAAAACCAGGTAGAGTTTCAGTAGTAACTCCATCCGTCTGTGCAGGAGATATTTCTCTTAAAAGTCTTTGTGATTCTAATGTTTTAAACTTAAAGTCATAAGGTTCAAGGATGTTATCAGTTAAAGCAACAGTGACAGATGCCGCAATAAAGTTATCAGCATAGATTTGATCTTTACTATAGGATAATTTAACTGTTGTTTGATCTACTCTCTTGATAAAATAAAGTTTTTGACCATTTGGGATTAATTCAGTTTCGGTAGTATCACTAACATCTTCAAGACAAACAAATCCAACATCAGAAGGAAAAAATGAAGATTTAACAACCAGTTTATATTTCTTTGTACCTACTGAATTAAAATATTCCTCTTCAACTTTTTGGGGAATATAATAAACCATATCCCCGGTATAGAAACCATGATCCCCAGTAATACCTATCTCAATATTAGTTGCTCCTTCATCCACAGTTGTAGTAAAGATGGATTTCTGACTAGAAACATCTAAAGGTTGATTTGCATAAGTTGGAAGTGAAGGAGAAGCAATTAAAAGTCTTTCATCATCCAAATAAACATTTTGGACATTACTTGCATATATTTCTGCTTTGGGAAAAGTATTGGATTGAACTTTTGAAATATCTCTTCTAAGTCTATAATTTTCAGTAGGAAGAGTTCCTTGTCCTCTAATTAAAACTGTATTTGCTGAAGTAACATTAATAATCTGTGTACTACGTGTAACATCATTAGAATCAATGATAGATGCAGCATCACCTATCTTAAAGATATGATCAACACCTAGAACTACACTATAACTTTTATCCGAAGCGTCTGCTAAGGTCAAAGAATCAACTTTATAGATAGGGGCAACATTATAGAACCAATTCTTTGATTTAAAGGCAGTTGCGCCAATTCCTAAGGTTTTAATCTTAGCAGTATCTCCAGCGGAATAATAATGAGTATTATCTTCATATTCTAAATCTTTTAAGACAGAATTAATCCTTACAAGGATAGTTTCATCTTGATCAGAGAAAGAACTACCGAAAGCAAAAGTATTAATTCCAACAATAGACGCATTAGGAAGAGTTCCTGTTATTTCATCAACTCCAAAGAACTGTGTAAGGGATTTGGAGGTATAAGAAACTACACCAGTAGTAGAATCATTATAAGTAACAAAAAGATCGCCAGTAGCGCCAAAACCAACGGTAGAGTCAACATCTAGAACAGTAGATCCTGCTGCAACTTGTCCAATTATTTGAGTACTTGGTTGAACAGAGAATGAACCATAAATTGAGCCTTCAACCCGAACATCTCTATTATATCCAGCATCTATAGAAATCTTATAGTAAGTTCCGCCAATACTAGGACTAATTTTCTCTACACTAGTAATAGGAGCATATGCTTTATGAGGATTAGATTCAAAGGGGTACTGGAACAGTGTTGATTGCTCCAAGTCCATTGGATCACCACCATCAGGAATGGATTCTACTACTAAATCATTCGTAATTCTATATTCAGCATTAGAAGGGGTGAAAAGAAAATCTTTTGGTCTAACAATTCTTACTTCTTCATCATAAAGTGCTTTAAAGAGAATTTCAAAAGATTTATCAGTACCTTTACTTAAGTAAAAGTCTTTTGCTTGCTTAATAAAGATCTCTTGGTTTAAATTTTGGGTTAAAGTCCTATCTTCTAATCCAGGAGTAAGTTGATGTTTAGATTTTAGTAAAAATTGCTTAAGAAAGAGTGAACTAAGATTAGATATTGTTGATTCTACTTCATGCTCTGCTGCTTCACTCTGAGTGAAAACTAATTGATCTGTAGTTGCCTCTTTTTCATAAGAAGTAATACCACTAAACCCTCTTATGCATCCAGTAAAGGAAAAAGAGGTTTTGGCAGTATATGTAATAATCTCATCATTAATTTTTAACAACCCATAGGTATCAGGAAATCCCTCTGTACCTTTGGGGGATTGTACCGCGTCTACTTCAATGGTAGTGTCATCATACCCTAGTGCAGTGTCTAAAACGACACTATCTACCACATGAGTTAACTCACTTATCTTAATATATTCATCAATGTTCTGAATAAGATCAATGGGTGCTCCTTGAAATTCCTGAGCAATATAATATTGCTTTAAAAAGTCAGAAATTAACGGAAACTCCTCCTTTACATAGGACGGGAGTTGGTTCTGAACAATGTTACTAAATTGAATCCTCTTTTCTGCCATTTTATGATCTTACTAGAGTCCCGTTGTGATAACTTGATGTAACAATGTAATTTGATGCTGCTGGATCTAATCCTGACGAAATTTCATCAACTATCATTTCAAAATTACTATTACTAATATCTAGTTGTAAATAAAGATCCTGTAATCCGATAACATCATTGGATTTAGGACATGCAGATATCTCAATGATAGTCTGACCGTCTTTCACTTTGCCTGATAAAATATTAACAGGGTTAATAGTAACAATACCACTCTTATAATTTATGGTACCAACATTCCTCCTTATAATGGAAGGAGTAGTAGAATTAGGAGTAGGAAGACTAAAGAAAAATAAATTTCCCGTAATTCCATCTTGATTAGGAAGATCGGAAAGGTAAATATTTCCGTTAACCCCACTTATCTGGAATGGTGATGATTTAATGTTATATCCATTAACATCTTTAATATAAAATGCATTACCAAACCCAATAGTATATTCAGCAAACGTATTCAGTACACATCTTAAGTCTCTTCTCATTTGAAGAGTGGTAATATTGGATGTAACTGCCTCAGAACTCTCATCAATGACTTTTAAGAACTTACTATACTTAAATCTTGCACCATAACGATTCAATTCAGTAGATTCGGCATATTTGGTAGCATTATTTTGAACCAAAGTCGAAACATCTGCCGCAGAAGGTGTTAAATTACTATTATAATAGATTTTTGAGTCAACTTCAAGATAAAGATACTTCAAATCAAGTATTTCAGGAACAATTCCTGCTACTGCATACTTTTTAAGTTTGGTTTTGATATTTTGCTTGATCAAATTGGGTAAAAAGTCCCCAGTTCGTGGTTTTATGCTAATAAAGACTTTACCATACTGTGGAGGAACCAATTCTTCCCCTCCAAAAACAGAAATTGACTCTGTTTCAGGATAAATCTTTGCAGGAATTAGTGTTTCATAATCATTTGCTGTTAAACAACGATTTTGGGAAGCATAAATGCGTGGTGCAAACTTTTTAACAGATTCTACTGTCTCAATTGTCTCTCCACCACCAGATTGTAGTCCAGTAGTGACCAAAGAGATGCCAGAAGTAATTGTATAGTTAATAGAATTGCGTGTATACTCTAAATTTCCAGCAAATGTGAATTCTCGCACTCCATTTCCACTAGCACCACTAGAAACTAGGTAAGTTGCAGTAATAAAATTGTTTTCTTCTAGGGATTTTCCAAAAATACCGTCACCAAAGAAGATTTCATACTTTTCATCTTCAATTTCTTGAATATAAAAGGCTTTAGATTGCGAATCAATATCAAAAAGACTATCTTGAAGAGAATATTTGGTTTCAGTAGTTGCCTGTTGGTTATTTTTAACTGTAACGGTCAATAAACTAGTATCAATTCCAGAATTTCCTAAAATAAATCTTTGATTTGCTTGTCGAGAGGAAAATGTGAAACTATTTGTTAAAATACTACCTTCATAAACAGAAATTTCATCAAAAGTAGCAACACCATCGACTACTGGAACAGTAATATCACTAATAATTGAAAAAACAAAGGACTGATTACCAAAAGTTCCCGATGTTGCACACACAGGACCCTTTTTAAGGGTTAGTGAAGCAGGAGAAGGGGAAATATTAGTAGTATCAACGAAAAAACTAATGTTTGCAACTGCTGCTTTACGTGATCGGGGTACATAACCTATGTTACGTGCTAAAGAAACAACGTTTTCTCTTAAAGTAGCACTATCAATGAAGACTTCATTAGATACCATGTTGGCATTGTATGAAGTGATGTAAGTATTATATGCCAACAAGTCAATTATTGTTGAAAGGTTAGACCCTTCAAAGTCATAATCGGTAAAATTGGAGTTTGCTTTCAGATAATCTGTAAGCGTTATTTTAACCTGGTCAAAATCCAGGTCTGAAAAATTGACTAATGGCATTTTATCTTGTTGGTTGCAACGCGAATTGTAATTCTTGTGGAGGAATTTCAGAACCTATGATTTCATAAGTAATGATTACATCAAATTGATTATTATCGAAATTAGGAAATGCTTCCACATCCAATAACTCCACCCTGGGTTCATAATTTCTAATAGATTCTTTAATTTCATCGACAATAACCGATGCAGTTATGTCGTCTATGTTTTCAAATAGCACTTTTGAAATTTTAGATCCAAAGGTTGGTTGAAAAAACTTCTCTCCAGGTAGAGTAAAGACAATATTTCTTACTGAACGTGCAATTGCGTTCTCGTTCTTAATGGCAATAAGGTCACTATTCAGGGGATTAGCCTGAAATGTCATACTAATATCCTTAAAACCTCTACTAATCCGCTCTACTGGCATTTATACTATGAGAATATTAGTTATTTATTAAGACTAATTACTAAAATTCTGCAGAAGGTATTACATCGGCGTCATAATCCAATCCTTCCCAGAATTCTTCGTCTTCTTTCCTTTCATAAAGGTCGTTTACTGTCTTATTATCTTTCTTTTTAGGTGTTTGAATATCATTTGCTATTTCTCTAAGCATTTTCTTTTCCATGATCCTTACCTGTCTACAAAAAAAGGACTCCTTCGAGTCCCTTTTATTTATTTTCCTTGTCCTCGGTACTTTTTTTGAGCACCATTACGAGAGGTCGCGGCGTGTTTAGTATGTTTGCCCGTTCCTTGACGAGTTTTCTTCGGGGTGGTTTCCACATATTCTGTAGATCCCCATGCCCCTTGTTTAGTCTTAACTGCCATTTAACGTCCCCTGCCGCTATGTTGTTGATGACCGCCGGATTTAATGTCGGTCTGATTAGGTGGTCCCCCTTTGGAACCTTTTGTACTTTTTGGTTTCTTTCCTTTACCAGGTTTTTTATCACCCATAAGTTACTCCTTATATAATACGAGTTTTTTCGTGCCCTACACGAATACGTGGATCACACCAGATGTCAAATCCTTTATCGATTGCATCGAGACAGAAACTAACGTCTTCCCCACACATATCTTGAACCGCACCAGATTCAAAGACTTGCATCTTTGGAGCAAACCAAGGATATTCAAGTTGTTCAAAGACACCCTTCTTAATAAGAACCCAACCGAACCCAGTATAGTCTACTGTGAAAGGCTTCTTTCTTTTCGAGATACTTTCGACGGTTTCGTGATTCATAACACCCCCGTTCTTGCGGAAGTCTTCTTCTTCTAACCAGTGTGCAACTGAGGTAGTAACACCATCTTCTGTAGCATACCAACCACCAACGATCTCTTTCTCTTCTTCACCTGATCCTTCAGCAGGGAATGCCATGTCGCAGAGTGCCCAGAACTTGTTAGCATCAAAGACAATATCCGAGTCAATCCAAAGTTGGTAATCATACTTAAGCTTACCGTCCCATGGAATCTGCTTCGGTCCCCTTAGAACATTTGCTCCGAGACACTTGCATCTTGCAAAGTTAACCATAGATGAATAGTCCTGGGATATCTGGATAGACATACCACTCTGAACCATATCAAAGCATAACTGCACAAAGTTTTTCAGGAAGATGTAAGAACATCCACGCCCTGGAAGACAAAATACAATTGTCTTTCCTTTCATTCTTGCTTTAATCGCAGGTACATCCCATTCTTCTGCTTCTTTTTTCTTTGCGGGACGTGGTGCTGCTTTAACAGTAAATCCTTTTGCCATAATTGTTTAATTACCTTCAATTCAATTATACTCGATAATTATGTATAAGTCAATAACTTGGCTCCCCCGGTGGGTCTTGCCAGGTAACCGAACCTCCGCCTCCCCCAATACCTGCAGGAATCTTCTCATATGATAAATCATCCGTTGTATAATCAGTCTTCATTAATCCTACCATCCCCTGTAGTTCTGCCCATTTTTCTTTAAACTCACCTTCATTCAGACAATTATAAAGACACTGCCCTTTGGCATATATGTGATATACTTCTGAATCCCCGGTGATGTTCTCTGTAAAACCTGACAAACCTTATACCTCCTGGGGCGATTTTTTTATATATTTAGTTTTTATTTCCTGAATTATATACACCCAAAAACCCCAAGAATCAAAAGGGTAATCAGTCCACTTTTTTTCTTGGGGGATTTTTTTTATCTTTGTTGTTCTAGAAATCACTTGGACGTACCCACTTTTGTAGGTTAGGGACTTATCGGTTTTTATAAACGGGCAACGCGACGCGGCACGTTAACAACGAAGGGGCATAAACACTGTCCAAACGACTGTTACTTAACCATCATAACATACACTGTGGTTTGTGTCAAGAACTGTATAACCACTATGTAATACTTAGTAATGTAATAAGAAAGGGCAGACTGTTAAGAACTGCCCATTACGGTTTGTGTTACT
>Ga0098044_1000094_pt1 | contig 47792 bp, 62 predicted proteins | sample 10_taG_FD_75053 | JGI IMG/M metagenome (GOLD analysis project Ga0098044, IMG submission 75053) | Marine viral communities from the Subarctic Pacific Ocean - 10_ETSP_OMZ_AT15264 metaG | ecosystem: Environmental > Aquatic > Marine > Oceanic | place: Pacific Ocean | collected 2015-01-16 | reverse complement strand
CAACCGCCCGACCGATTCCACTCTCTGGAGTTATACCGGAGAGTAACCCTATAACAAACTTATATTATGATCAAACACATCCACCAGGCTGTGGAGGTGATACTATAGTCTGTGTTCAAGGTGTTAGCGGTAATCCAGTTACTATTCTTAAAGCGCATGGTGGTGGCGTAAATAATCTTGATAACTCAACGTACTCGACATTATCCGCTGCACCTGAATATTACGAGTTCCTAGAAGTTACAGCAGCAGCTGGTGGAGCCCGCTCTAGTACTAGAGTAACCAAAACAACGCATTATGTACCTGATTCAACAACTGGCACTTCGGTCACTGGAGCATGTACATTCTTTACTGATGGTTTTGACACCGGTTTTTCAAACGCTTGGGCAGCTGGTTCAAACTCTCTCTCTGGCTTAGAGCATGTGTTAGGTATTGATGTACCGGCATCGGCAAACATCGATAACAATAAGATTATAGTAGATACAATATGGATTACAGATAGATCAACACAAACTACAATACTTTCAGCCGCTAGCGGTCGAGCATTTGATAATTTTTATACATTCTCAGCTTCCGGTGAGTTTGGCAATTCAGTATATACAAACATCCTTACATGTCACCCAAATTCACCATCAGCCTCTGATTGCTTCACGGTGATACCGAGACAAGGTTCATCTGCATTTGGTAGTAACAAAGCTGCATACGGAGCCGGCGGTACGGTAATTACAGTACCACTAACCGGGTCGTTTGACGATTCAAACGGTCGCGATGGCGGCGTTATTGTAGAGATACTATAATTGATTCGATTCCTATTTTGATTAAATATTCATACACAATTAATGTCTATGGAGTTAAACAATAGAGGCTCAGAGGTACTCAACTTAGCTAAGATTGAGGCGGAAAAACTATCTAACAAATATGCAGGTACAGAGCATTTGTTACTCGGTATACTCACACTTAAAGACCCCGCTATTAATAGTATCTTTAAAAACATGAATATTGATATTAAAGATATCAAGCAAGTAATTTATGATAACGTATATCAAAAGACCGATTCCGGGACTTTTACTGATATCAAATTTACACCTCGAGTTGCTAGGATAATTAACATAGCGTCTGACTGTGCAGAGAAGCTCGGCCGTAAAACTGTCGGAGCCGAACATTTATTTTTAGGACTGCTATATGAGCAAAACGGAGTTGCAGTTAATATATTAAAAAGTTTCGGTATTAGCTTTAGACGGGTCAAGAAAGAATTCCATAAGCACATAGACACATCGTCATCTTCCAATCCAGCAGTTATAAAAGATATTGATGATGCACGTAATTTAGAATCAGAATACTCTAAGTTCAAAGAACTATCCAAACATGCAGTTAATTTGACATTACTAGCTAAGCAAGGTAAGCTGGATAAGGTGATCGGAAGAGAGGCGGAAGCAACGCGCCTCATGCATATTTTATGTAGAAAGACAAAAAGCAATCCGGTGCTAGTAGGCGAAGCTGGTGTCGGAAAAACAGCAATAGTTGAACTAATCGCCCAAAAAATCGCCTCCATGGATGTACCGGATGTTTTAATCGATAAGCACATTGTCGCGTTAGATCTAGGAAGCTTAGTAGCCGGAACGAAGTATCGAGGCCAATTTGAAGAGAGGTTTAAGAAGATATTAGACGAGATAAAAGGAAGCAAGAACATGATTATTTTCATTGATGAGCTACATACGATTGTCGATGCAGGTGCAGCTCAAGGCTCTCTTGATGCGAGTAATTTACTAAAGCCAGCTCTAGCTCGAGGTAATTTTACATGCATTGGCGCCACAACATCAGATGAGTATACTAAAATTATAGAAAAGGATAAGGCACTAGATCGAAGATTCCAGAAGATCTCAGTTCATGCGCCCACTGCAGCTGAGGCATTAGAAATTTTAAAAGGTATTAAAAAAGATTATGAATGCTTCCATGGAGTGAAGTACAGTACAAAAGCTCTATCAGCCGCTATTGAGTTAAGTCAGAGATATATAACAGATAAAAATCTCCCGGATTCAGCTATTGATATAATTGACGAAGCCGGGGCAAAACGTAGCTTAGTTGGCGATAAAAAGAGTATGATTACACCGCATGAGATAGAAACGATTGTTAGTGATTCAACTGGGATACCTATTGTTACATTAGATACAGATACACCCGGATTCTTTAAACAGCTGAGCAATAAGATACATAAAGAGATTATTGGTCAAAGTGACGCCATCGCAAAAATAGTTTCTGCGTTAAAGAGATCATTTGCCAAGTTAAATGACCCATCTCAACCAGTTGGTACATTTTTGTTCTTAGGGACAACCGGAGTCGGAAAAACACATCTATGTAAAGTACTATCATCCCAATTATTTGGAACGGAGAGAAGTTTAATAAAAGTAGATATGTCAGAATTTATGGAAAGTCATTCTGTGAGTAAAATAACCGGCTCTCCACCAGGATATGTCGGTCATGATGAACCTAGCAAATTTGTTGAAGCCGTCAGACGAAATCCATATTCATTAATACTGTTCGATGAAATAGAGAAAGCACACTCATCTGTATTAGATATTTTATTACAGATATTAGATGAAGGTCATCTAACAGATAGTCATGGCCGTAATATTAATTTTAAAAATACAATTATAGTAATGACATCAAATCTCGGTACTGAAGTTTTAGATCATACAAACATTGGATTTAAATCAGACGCTAAAGAAGACAAAAATAAAGACATCCAAATCACTGCAACCAAATCACTTCGCCCGGAGTTCATTAACCGGATCGATGAAATTATAACATTTAGACAGCTAGAGCATGACGATTTATACCGTATTTGCAAGCTTCAATTTGACATTTTCATAAAACGGGTCAAAAAGAATTACAACGTTAAAGTAATATATGATCCGAGTGTTATACAACATGTTTTAGATGCAGATGATACATCCGGTAAATACGGTGCCCGGGAAATTAAGCGAAATTTTAGAAAGTACATAGAAAATAACGTCGCGGAATTATTAGTTAATAATATGATTAACTCACCTGAGATAACTATAACTATCGACTCCGATGAAGTAAAAATTACTTGATTATTGATACTCTAACAATACAATTATAATGTGACTGTAATCGATGATATATACCACGCTATGTGGAGTGATCTAGATCTAATGACGTTAGCGCATTCCCCGGGAGCAAAAGCCGATACGTGGTATGGAGAGACAGAAAATGAATTTATTTCTGTCAGCTGGAAAAAAGGGTTTTTAATTGTCGGAGTCGCTGATACATACTATGAATCAACACTGTGCGGCCTTATTATAGCAGCTCAAAAGAATATCTTTAAGTGTATGCAAAAATCCTTTAAATCCAAATCTAAATATGATTGTTTGGCTACTGATGAGTTACTTGAATTTATGAATTGGCGTATAGATAAGGATAATGTTATAGAATGGGAGAGTTAGGATACAACTACCTTAACACAGCATTTACAGGGACATCTAGTGAATCGTTATCTGGCCATGAAGAGCTCTTCCCGATGGTGAAGTCTGACATAGGTAATGCTGCCAAGATACAAGAGATGGAATTTAAATCATTAGGTGATAAATAGTGTATATGGCTAGTATTGGAGATAAACTATTAAGAGCGGCAAAGGCGAAATTCTTTGCGGATAGAGAAGCAGCTGAAGCAAAATTAACTGTCTATTTAAATTCCTCTGTTGGTGTCGGAGAGCACCCGGACATTGTTGGTGAAGTCATAAAGTTGATTGGTGATGTATCAAAGGCTAATAGTGGAATTGAAGCAATAGATAAGATCGCCGCCGGATCAGTACCTCCCACCAAGTCACCTCCTGAGGATTAGAGATTATCAGTGTCGAGAATGATTTCAACATTATCCGCTAGGAATAATCCTTGCGGAGATATGTAGTCCCGCCCAACGCCTACAACATCTTCTAGAGAAGCCCCAACTCGATTCTCCGGATCAGCAGCCCATACCAGCTCTGAGCATGATAGTGCTTTAATCCCTAACTCAAATTTAACATCATATGGAGTACCGTCTAGATCTCTCACATTCTGTATAAATTGATCCCGGTAAGCATTATCAAACTTATTACATCTTAAAACTGCAACTCTATCTGCCTCATAGCAGATATCTGATACTGTGCTTTTAGTGTAGTTTGTATGTGTCATTTCCGCGACTTCAAACGACTTGTCTTTACTAACACATACAGCCGCATGCGACCAATCACCTGGTATTAAAAATGTCGTCAATTTTCGCTTATCAGTTGTAAGTACAACATCTCCAGGTTGAACATTATCATATACCTTGTGATACTTTACACCTTTCATAGTAGTGTAATATGTTGTCAAGCGAATATATGGAATTACGCTCATAACTAACCACGCATATATGCGAGTTTGCATGAACCAGAGCTTAACAGGGCTTAAGTTAATCATCTCTATTTGGTCGTTTTTTCCGCTTAAAGCTACCTTTTCCTTTTTTAGGTTTATGAGGCCTAGACGCGCTCCCCATTAATCCCTGCGGATTCACCCGCACTCTTACTCTATTTTTCCGGCAGCACTCGAAAATTTTCTTAATTAACCTGTTAAATTGCATAACATTAGTATTTAATCAAATAAATAATTGTGATGGATAAGGAATCACATTTAATTTACGAATCATGGTCATTGGAGGAGGCATTCCGCCGGGCAAAAGGCCTCCGAGATGCACCTATAGTTACTAGGCAAGCCGGAAAAGACCAACACCGGCATTTTTACTGGTATAGCATCCTAGACGCTGCCAAAATACTCTCGAGAGGGGATGATAGTTTAATGGATGAATCAATTCAGAAAATAAATGTGACTATTTTAAAACTTATAGATGAAGTTCTAGATGCAGTTGAAACGTGGGAAGATACCACCGGTGAACTATCTTCCACAGATCAATTAATCTTACAATGGAATAAGATTGATAAAGCTAGTGACTTAGATTTATTTTTAGCTAAAATTATTAGAGCGGGCATACAGCAAGTATCTCCAGAAATCAAGCCACTAACAGGAAAAGGTGCCCTTAAAGGCTTCGCCGCCAGAGATTTATTCACCGCCCGGATGTATCGAACATTTTTAATACCGGATTGGATCACAGTTGATGGTACTGGTAATGTAGTACCAGCAGAAGATCGAAAATCAAAACGTGGTAAGGTAAAGCAAGAAACAGAGCAAGATATGACCGGTGTAAAGAAATTCCATACTCAAGCAGAGTATGAAGTAGTAGAGATTGCAATCGCTGGATTGAGCGAAGAAGCAAAATTAATGTACGACCGGCTACCTAGCCCTGGTGATCCCCACCGCGGTTCTCAACTACTTGACACATTAGATAAATTCACCGGATATAGCCGCGGCAAAATAATCCAAGGATTAAACGAGATTATGGAAGCCGGAGGCCTGCAGATATACCATCCAGAACCGGAAGAAACTCCAGTGACTGGTCCTAGTGATAGCGATCTCGACCGCATCGACCGCCATTCCGGGGATGATTACGGAGAGGTTCCGGATGATGCTCCAGGGTACTGGGATAAGATTATGGGCGGCCCCGGCCTTGGCGGCGGTTCCATGGACGATTAATTAGGTAAACGAATCCCGGTAGGTTGAAAATTCTTAATACCTGTAGGGTATGAACCTACATTCATTTTAGGCTTATTTAACGGTTCACTATTATCTTCACCAACACCTTCACTGCTTTTAGTTGATTTGTTGATTATATTCATGATATGTAGAGTATAGATGTTACCCTTTCTACTCCTCGTATGAGGCTCTTCAATTGAGTGAATATCAATCCCCTCATCGTTTAAGCCAATAAGATTCTCCGCGAGCTCGCTCATATCATTAGATTTTGACCATAGTATGACTTTCTTAGATAGTGGTTTCTTTGTACCGTGATATACAACACCTATAGGTTTATGATCTCGAGTTATTACATCAACCTCAATATCATGCTCTTTTCTCGGTACACGTTTCCGGCCCCAAATTTGCTCCATGTATTGCTTAAAAGTCGTTGTTGCCATCGTGTAAAGTATTTATTAAATATGTTTATGAAGAAAGTTGTTATATGCATCTTATTAGGATTTTCTTTGGTGTTAGGAACTGGAGGCTGCGTAAATTGGGGTAGTAATTCAGGCTCATCCTCTGCTAAAGATTATGTCAAACCCGCTGTATCATTAACTGTTTTAACTGTACTAGATAATGCAGTTGATGCAGAAGATCGAATGAAACGCGCTTTAGTTATTTTCCATTCCGGATCTATTATTGAAGCTTTAGCATCTGGCAATGTACCTGATGCTGATACAGTCAAAAGCGCAATGATTGAATATTTACCAGAAGGAGCTATTTGGTCGGATTTTATCGCTTCACTGGATGACATCTACAAGACAGCTTATAGCCGAGCGAATGATGATACACAGTTAGCACTTGATATCCTTGTAGAGATCGCCGCCGGCTGCCGAGAAGGTGCTAGTAAGTACATCCAGTCCCACGCTGAGGAAGTTCCAGACATAGTGACACCATGATTTTTGTGTAAGTGGTAGTTGATAACGTGAGTGAACCCGCTATAATAATTACATGGCGGGTTCGCTTTTACGTAAAGGGATAGTTTTAGCAGGTGGTCAAGGTACTCGGCTTAGACCTATAACAAATGCGGTATGTAAACAGTTGATACCTGTATACGACAAGCCCCTTATATATTACCCAATATCAACACTTGTAGATGCTTCAATCCGAGAAATACTAATCATTGGGAACCCGGATGACCTTTCTATATACGGTAGCTTATTCGGAGATGGTTCGCAGCTAGGATTAAAAATTGACTACATGCCGCAAGAAAAGCCTCGAGGGATTTCAGATGCGTTCATTATCGGAGAAGATTTCTTAGATAACTCCCCGGCAGCTTTAGCATTGGGGGATAATATTTTTTACGGGTCAGATTTTTATAAAGATTTAAATTTCATTTCTAAGCAAAATACATCATGTGTGTTTGGATATAGAGTTTCAAATCCTAGCGACTACGGTGTTGTCAATTTTTCAAGAGTTGGTTCTCCAGAAGATTGTAAAATCGTCGTTGAAGGTATAGAAGAAAAACCAGATAATCCAAAATCTAACTATGCAGTCCCGGGACTATATTTCTACGATCAGGATGTGACAAAATATGCTAAGCGTTTAGATCCTTCCGACCGTGGCGAATTAGAAATTACAGATTTGAATAACCTATACATTAAAGAAAAAAAATTACAAGTTAAGCTTCTCCGAGATTCAGTCGCGTGGTTTGACACCGGATCTTTTTCAGCACTCTTCGAAGCGTCTATGTTTGTTAAGTCCATACAGTCACGTACTGGTTTGATGGTTGGCTGTATTGAGGAAGTCAGCTACAAAAAAGGGTTCATGTCACTCGATCAGCTTATCGCTGCTGGTACTAGATACAAGCAAACACCATACGGTCAATACATCTTAAACAAATATGAAAAATAAAACATATGCTGTCACCGGTGGCTGCGGTTTCATTGGTAGTAATTTCGTTCATTATCTAATGGAAGGTACTGATAGTGACGTTCTAGTCATTGATAGTATGACATATGCTAGCAATATTGATAACATTGAAGATCTACTTGTAGCGACCTCCGGTAGATGTAATCATACCTCAACCGATATTAGAATCCGTAAAAATTTAGAACATGTCTTCACCGGGAACGATATCGACACTATATTTCATTTCGCTGCAGAAAGCCATGTCGATAATAGCATCGATGGTCCTGAAGTCTTTGTAGATACAAATGTTAAAGGTACATTTAATTTACTTGAAATGGCAAAAGAACATAATTGCAAATTTGTACATATATCTACAGATGAAGTATATGGTGATCTGCAGCTAGATGATCCCGCATTCACAGAAAATACACCTTTAGATCCAAGCTCCGTATATTCCGCATCTAAAGCCGCTTCTGATATGCTAGTTAATTCATATAACCGTACCTACGGTGTACATACCATCACTACAAGATGTGTTAATAATTATGGCCCTAGACAACATAGGGAAAAGTTAGTACCTAAAGTAATCTCTAATGCATTAAATGATATACCAATCCCAGTATATGGCCTTGGGGAGAATATTAGAGAATGGATTCACGTAATGGACCATTGTTCTGGAATTTACACCGCTTATACCCAAGGCTCCTCAGGAGAAACATATAACATAGGAAGTGGTGTTGAAATGACGAATATCGACCTTGTTAAAGCGATTCTTAAGAAAACTGGAAAACCTGAGGATTTAATTGAATTTGTGACTGACCGACAAGGCCATGATTTTCGCTACGCTATAGACTCAACTAAAATTCGCAATTTAGGCTGGACCCCATCTTACGATACGTTTAACCTGTTCCTGGATGAAGGTTTGGAAGAGACTATTAATTGGTATAAATAATTCCGTGCTAACATTTCGTGAATATCATGAACATCAATTGATCCTTGAAGATTGGGCTTCATTTAAAAGAGCTGTCATCTCCGGTGGTTTAATCGCCGCCCTAGGTATGTTTACTGCGACTGTAACTATACCGAAATTTGATGAATGGTCAAAAAAGTTAATCGCCGATGAACCGGCATTAGAAGCACCTCTAAAAGCTGAGCGTCAGCAATTACTTCAGACTCAACAACCCCCAATCACCACCGGTGTTGAGGCTCCTCCACCACAAGAAGATGATACTAATGCGACTGCTGATCAGTATTTCCAAAACTTAGCGCAGGATGAAGGATTCCGCGGTCAAGTGTATAATGATACAGGCGGCAACCCCACTATAGGTTTTGGCCATCACTTAAATGGTTCCCGTCAAAGTATAGATAATGTAGAAGCTGCATTACCTGGTACTAGTTATGAAGGTTTACGGGCCGGGACAGTGACTATAGATAGAGACCAAGCCCGGGCTATTTTTGATCAAGATGTGGTGGATCATCAAGCTATAGCTCGAAATTTAATACCGGCTTTTGATGACCTTCCAGCTGAAGTTGAAATCGCTCTTGTAAATGCTGCTTTTAGAACCGACTTACAAGGCTCTCCTACCGCTAGAGGTCTAATGAATAGCAATCAATGGATTGAGGCAGCTGCTGAATATATTGATAATGACGAATATAGAGCTTCTCGAGACCAAGGCGCTAGACATGGCGTGTGGCAAAGAATGGATAGAAACGCCGCGGCCTTTAGACAGCATGGTGAGAATCTCAATCGGCTGAATAATAACCGTTAATTCCTCCTTTTGTTGTGGAAGTTCCTCGTACCTGATACTATAATGATTATAGTGAAATTAGGAAATACAAAACAATAAAAATTATGAGCACTACAACACAATTAGTATCACTTGACGAACGCGTAGGGACAGACATTTCTGGAGCACGCGATTTCGATGACGTTATGAATCAAGCCGGGTTTGATTTTGACGTAGAGAAGGTCCCCGTACATGACCCTGAAGGGAACGAAGTGGATGGTCACTTCATCGTACGTCGGACAGACACAAAGCACCCATTCGCTTGTATGAAGAAGCGCTACCATACCATTCCGATGGAAGAGATGCTCCGTCCATTTCATACTATGGTCAGTGAATACGGTCTTACATACGAAAACGCGGGAATAATCCAGAATGGCCGTAAAGCATGGATCGCAGCGAAATTTGGAGATGAGTGGGGATTGAAAAATCGTCCGGAAGATAAGATGAAAAACCGTTTAGTTTGCCTTCTAGCGAATGATGGTACATCTCTCAATTCATACTTCTCAATCGCTAATCGCTTGTTTTGTAACAATCAGATTAACTACATCCAAAAAGAGGCAAATCGCTCAGCATACGGAGTTCGCCATACCAAAAATTGGAAAGGTCGCCTTGAAGAAGCCAAGTTTGCTGTAATGCTCGCTATTGAGAATCTTAAAGAGTTCCGCAACGTAGCAGATAAATTAGATTCTAAGCGCATGACCGCTAATCAATGCCGCGGTTTCGCATGTCAGCTATTCCCGGATCCAGAACCGAAAGCAAAACCCGGTTTGACTGTTAAGAAAGATGAACCAGTTATTCTAAGTAGCAAGCTTATCAATCGCCGCGAAAAGATTGTCGACTTGTTTGTCACTGGCGCCGGTAACCAAGGCGCATCGCGCTGGGACGCGCTTAATGCAGTTACTGAATTCTTCCAGCATCACAACAACGCGAATCGTCTAGAAAAGCACGGTCGAAAAGCCGCTGAACGGCAATTAGTATCCAACCTCATGGGAGGTACTAATGATATTGCGACTCGTCGCGCAGTGAATATGCTTGTTAACGAGAAGAAGTTCAAATCACTAACTCCAGCAGTTTACGACAAGAGCTAAAAAAACGACCCAACCGGTGTGAACTAAGGGCCTTCGGGCCCTTTTTTTATTGTATTTGTGGTATAAATAATAATACCATGGATGATAGTGAGTTTGAAGCTGAATTTAATATGTACGTGGAGGTCAGTGAATGGTTAGAAGACGAGGCTCAAAAAATAACAGAAGAGTGGTATAATCATGAAAAATTCTTTAGTAAATTATCAGCCGCCGGGCTTAAGCCATCTAATGAAGCTTTAGACAAATTAGGAGATTTGACCACGCGAATGGAGCATCTAGAAAATCGAATGCTATATGAGGATAAAATCTTTAACGAACTGATGAGAAAATTAGATGATATGTAACGAGTTAGTATAAATAATTCAAATGGCCTTTAATCCACATACGATCCGAGAAGCAGAATGGGCGAGCTATTATAGAATTGCTAGTACCGATAGCCTATACCCGCCTATTACTGCGCAGTTGACCCATGCTCAGGAGTTCGCCGGCACAACCGTAACAGAAAATGAAATTACATCTAGATTTGCTGTTATCGTTGAGGATTATAGAGCATTTTCAGACACATCATCTACAGCTAGCACGTCTGTAACTACCAGCGTTCAAGTTTTAGCAGAGAACACATCTCGAAAGGGGTATAGAGTTGTGAACACCGGTGCTGCATCAGTTTATCTACTTGAAGGAGCCGGAACTGCTTCATCTGCTAATCAAACAGCGACTATTGCAGCTGGTGGAAATTATACGTCTGAGAATCCAACATGGGCCGGAGCAGTTCAAGTTGTAAGCTCAACCGGTACGAACGTTATTGCCGTGACTGAATATACCTAATCTTAAATTTAAGATAGGTTCCAGAAACAGTGTATTTTATATTTTCTTCTATAAATATCTTTACGTATGTCAGTAGCTGGTAGATGGTCAGGTGTTAATGATAGATACACAACTAATTTAATTAGTGTTGGCCTAGCCCCTAATGATGAAACTGGTGATACACTCCGAGCCGGTGGTATTAAACTTAATACATGTATAGAGCTTCTAGAGATTGATACATCTCTTCTATCCGCGATGTCCGCGGATATCGCTTCATCGATTACAGCTGTCTCTGCGAATTCAGCAGTATGGAGCTACGCTACCCATATGTCAACCCTGAGTACACTCACAGCTGATTGGCAAAGAACATACTTATCTTATTTTTCTATTGTCCAAGATAATTCCGGATATTGGAATAATACTTACACAGTAGTGGACTCGGGAAGCGCTAATTGGAACAGTACATGGAATACAGTATTAGCTAATTCTGGTAGCTGGGACACTGGCGGAGGAGCCGCCAACACTACTACAACAGTAACTAATAACTCCGGAAACTGGTCCGGTACCTATTCTACAGTGAACAGCAATTCCGGTACCTGGAACGCTGGAGGAGGCGGAGGAGGTGGAGGATTTACCGGTAGTGTTACATATACTCAAACTACCTTAACCAGTGCCGGAGTAGGTACAATCGCGTTTGGATTTGATACTAATCAGGACTGGGATGGTCCAGACGTGACAGCAGCTAATATCGAGACTCCATCCGTAGATGGTCTTCTACAGATAGATCAGACGTTAGGTCTAGTTACAGACGATTATACAACTGGCACATTAATAACTGAAGCTATCTCCGCTCAACGTGACCATACTACTGATACGGTTGGCCTAGCTAGCTATTTTACTGGAGGAACCGGAGAAGATGGAGATTTAATTCTCACCGGAAATGGAACCGCTGGGACAACAAACATCTATTCGGGTGAGATCAACCAGTCCATGGGATCTGAACTATCAGCATGGGATACCGGCGCCACCGCCACCCTCTGGAATAATACTGGTACGTTTGACCACAACATCAACTCCACTCTGCCCAACAACATTTATCTAAATCCTACAGCTGTCATTAAAAATTTCATAGGGACAGATAAATGCACATTATCACCTAATTATTACACTTGGACAGATAATGGCTTCAATGCCAACCACTCCGACCGGTACTATGGAGCTTTTGATGACCCCTCCCGGACTCTTTTCAACGTAGGCGATGAGGTAATGTTATATTGCGCAAAGGCACCAACTGTAACTGATGCAACCATTAATAGAGATGATCTCAAATCAGTAGGTAGATATGAATTCTTAAGAATCAAAGCACTTGATAAAATGACTGGCGTCGTTACCTTTGTGACCGATAAGGTAAATTTTTACGGTGCCGGTGGTAATACGGATTTACAGATCGATCCAGACTCAAACGATAAGTGGGATATATTTGAGGTCCGGATGGTTAAAGTACATAACTTTAATAACGTGATTCTCGGTTCTGATGTCGACGGCCGAGAAATTATCTGGAGATCCATGAGGATCCTGGGAGGCCTTGCGGATTGGGACCATTGCCCACAATATTCCGACGGGCATTGGCAGCAGGGCGGCTCCGACGCTCAAGCCCACCCCGGAATGGGCATGGTCGGTCCTATAAGAGTTAAAGGTCACCTCGAACTCCGAAACGCTATTATTGATGTAACCGGTCAGGGGTATTCCCCATGGTATAACAAACTAGACCATAACCGCATCGATGATCACTCTCACCAATCTCTTGGTGGAGGTATTCGCGATTTTTGCCAAAGCAATTATGGATCCGGTTATGATGGTTATTATGCCAGAGGCGTTGTTTTTGGCACAACCGGCATTGCTGGGAACGGTCAGGAGCAGCTCTTTGGAGGTGGCGGCTATAACTGGAACGGGCCTAGCCATGTAGAAATTTTCGGTGGTTCAAATTACACACCAGCAGCTTCTGGGTCATATGGCGGGTATGACGTCGTCCCCCTAGCCTACCATCAAATTTTAGATGCCTCCGGAGTCCCAGTACATGAGCAAAATGCTGAAGATAAAATATTTTTAGGATCAGCCGGCTCATATAATTCCATATCCAGTAGCTCCAACGGCGATCCGGATATTGATCTAACCTCCTGTGGCGGAGGCATCGTATTCATAGCTGCTAATGAGATTACAATGTCGTCAGATTCGTATATATATGCGGATGGATCTAACTCGGACCATGACGCGTATTCAGTTGCCGGTCCAGGAGCCGGCGGTACAATTCTAGTCTCTTGCAAGACATTTAACAATAATTCATCATATGCACCACCTATTAGAGCCCGTGGTGGAACCGGGCAAACAAGCTACGCAGTAACTTCACGTGACGCCGGCCATGGAAGAGCAATAATAAAGTATGTTACATGGAATGGGACCGCTATATCTGACTATTCACATGCCCCCGGTGCAGCATGCTCAACAGGCGGCTGCTCATCAACCGGTAATCCTATAGGTCATTCTGGAGTATATTCAGTATCCGGTTTGATTAGCTCAGTAAATTTACTGAATGGTATATCAGTAACTGCAATCGATAGTTTTAAAGCTTATGTAAACAATTTACCTCTAACAACGTCACTAAGCGCTCGATATAGTCAAGATGGAATAACATGGAAAAACTCCGCTGGAGTAACATCATCATATGATATACTATCTTCCGGAATGAATACAGTTGATTTGTCAAGCTTAGGTTGGTCCGGTGGTAACTTTTATTATCAATTACAATTCGGTACATCAGATACTGACTTAACCCCGGAAGTAGAGTACGCCGCGGTAGATTACTCACCTGACGCTTATGCATCGCTAGGTACCTGGGAATCACCACCATTAAATGTCGGTACATTCGAACTTCAACCGCGCGAATTGAAGAGTAGGTGGATAATGGACTCAGATGGTCCCGCACCGAAATTTCAGCTCATCGGCGATAATATTAATTCATTCGGTTCAGTTTCAGCTGTAACTCTACCGGCACCAGGGTACTACTGGCAGGATGGAGGTACATATGATTTAAACAATGATGCGACTTTAGACCTATCTGTTTCTGGTCACCCATTCAGGAAATTTTGGAAAGTGAAGGCTGAACTCGCTCCTGGGTCTAATGCCGCTGATGCCCCTTCAATTGATGACATATACTTTACAACGACCGCCTCATTTTCACCAACTGCATGGGCAGCCACCGGAGGCACCGGAGGAAGTAGTTTATCTTCCGTAGCAAATGACCCCGGATTATTATTTACAGGCGTAACCGGTGTAAGCGCCTCACCACTATCAGCAGCCGATCCAATCTCCGGAGATGCGCATCTTAGAATTAAGAATAGCGAGCCGCAGATATATGATGAATGGACCCCGTTCCAAATCCCCGGCCTTATTGCATGGTTCGATCCAACACCTATATCAGCCGGAGGTGGATTAGGCATGCATGGTACTATCACAGATCAAGTTACAAGCTGGATGCCTAAAGGAATGATTGTAACTGACCCGGTTCACTACCCTGATGGAGGTGTATGGACTGCTTTCGCGAACAGTGCCGGAGATTACCCAACTTATACATCACCAGCATCAGGATCTGGTGGCTTTGTCCGGACAGAAGGCGGCTCCGGTTCTAATGTCGGCAGTTGCTTCACTGACGCGTTTTATGTCAGTACAGCTCAAAGGTCTTTAACAGGTATCGCTTACACTGCTATAGCAGTTAGCGTCGATGCAACTCAATCACATGCCTGCTGCCCGGCTTTATTAGGGTCCTCCTACCACGGTGAGACCGGCTCTAGTAATGTATTATTCAGCACGACTTGGTCCACCGATTCTGTTAAACATGGTCGATTGTTTATTAATGGATTTCCTCTTGGCAGCTGGACCTCTCCTTTAGCCGCCGGGTCTAGAGGTATATCCTCTAAAAATAAGAACAGTGTTTTTGAGTTCTTAGAAATTCTCCATGAAACTGTTAATTACAGTCCAGCATCATGCGGCGCCATCGCCATGCAAGAAGGGCAAACTTCCCGCGAATTGTACGCTACATATGCGGATATAATGTTTTTTGATAGACATCCAACTAAATATCAACGCCAGAAATTATTTGAGTGGATGCAAAACCGCTATATACATAGTAGCGGGCAAAGCTATTTATGGGACAGTGGGTGGTAAAATGAGTGAGTATCTAGCAAAAATTGTTGATCTTATAATTGATACAGCGAATAAGAACGATAGGGTAATACATTGGATTGCTCCAGATTGTGATCCTACTGGTAATAGTATACTCCTTCAAACTTCCACCGGTAAGACCGGGATGGTGTACTATAATGACGCACTACCGTCAGAGCCAATTCATTATTATATACTCGACGTAGATTTGTATAGCTGGGCAGTACAAGAAGGCTTTACTGATGAACATATATTCATCAATGAAGAGTTTTCAGTATTAGAACGAACGAGTAAAGAGAAGTTTATAGAAGATATCTGCCGGTAATTACTTAAATAAATGCATGCCGGAAAAAATTGAGATTGATGATTTATCAGATCTAGAAGAGGATCTTCTAAGCACGTTTTCTGAACTATTATTAACTGATGGCTTCACTGAAGATTATCATCAAACCGCGGATTTCGACCCAGATGAAATAATTTTTGAAGCTAGTATCAATAACGTAAAGATAGCCGAAGCTGGTGAGATAGATGATGATGTATATTTTATTTGGTACAGTACAAATTTTATCTATATCATGAGTAATACTGAGATAAATATTTTAAATCAGTTTAAGCAACTGTGTGAGGAATATAGAAATGCCTAGCTTAGATTTTATTTACGATCTTACAGAAAAACTCGGTGAAGATAAAATAGATTATATTGTCATCGCACTCTCCCACCAAGATAATGATGAGTCACAAGCTCACGTCTTCTATAGTTTAGTCGATGAGAGATCACCGGAAGTTATGCTGGAAGCTCTAGATAAGGCTAGTGCAGATATCGTTGATAAATATTTACCGGACGCCTTTCTAGAAGATCCAGAATTTCCAGAAGACGATCTTGAATAATAATTATAATCGTATACAATATGATTATGAATCTATTACTCTTAGGTGCAACCGGTTATATTGGTACTGAATTTGCTTCCCAAATGGATAACCGTAATTGGAACTGGAAGACAATTTCATCAAAAGTGTATGATTATACATATTCTATCCAGCAACTGGATAATATATTAGATTCCTTCCATCCGGATTTTGTTATTAATGCTGCTGGATATACTGGAAAGCCAAATGTAGATGCTTGCGAATCTGATAAAATAAATTGTAATCAGTTAAATGCAATTTATCCATTACAGCTCAGATCTTCCTGTCACATACGCAAAATTCCATTTCTCCATGTTAGTTCTGGTTGCATTTACGCTGGCGGAAAAGTTGATGGCGAGGTCTATAAAGATTTAAAACCGCACATTGATAAAGATATCACCGGATTTACTGAAAAAGATCCACCTAATTTCTGCTTCGAGGATATGCCTTGTAGCTATTACAGCGGTACAAAGGCACTAGGAGAAAAGGTCCTAGATGGTAGTGATAGTTACATCTGCCGGTTGAGAATACCTTTCGAAGAGATTGAATCCCCGCGCAATTATATTACAAAACTTTTTTTGTATGATAAGTTTTATAATGATATTAACAGTATTAGCAATAAGGTAGAATATGTTAGTGCCTGTCTAGATCTTATCGAGAAAAAAGCCCCATACGGGATTTACAATGTCGTAAATCCCGGATATATCCAAACAAGAGATGCTATCGACATGATAGTAAAATCTTTCCCGGGGATTGATAAGAGCTGGGAGGAGTGGAATGATGAGGAATTTGCTATTGCTTGTAAAGCTCCAAGAAGTAATTGTGTTTTGGATTCTAGTAAATTAGCAGCTGTCGGAATTAACATGACCGACAGCCTTTTATCACTTGAACAAACGATAAACAAATATAAATTGTTACATGAACGAGTTGCTTTGGATAGTTAGTATTTGCTCCTTTATATTGATAATTTGGTTCAATACGCATGTGGTAGAAGAGTATGCAACACTATTTCGCTTAGATAAAATGCTTGCCGTTCGCGAGCATAGAGAGCTCATGCAAAAGGATTTAGGTACACCTCCATATAAGATATGGCTCAATCAAAAGTATAATAACTTCTTTACAAGGCTTATTGTATGTCCATTCTGTATAGGGGTCTGGCTAGTCTGTATTTCTTGTGCATCATTTAAGTTTTATAATATCCCGCTTGCATACATTTGCACGTTATTTGTTTATTATGCACTCCAGGGATTGATTAAATACTCTATGGAGCGCCCTAGATGATTAAGACATTTATTAATTTTACAGAGTTTTACAATTTTACAAATCAAAACGCGCATTTATTCACTGGAAACGATCATGTGAATGAATTTAGACGGTTGATATCGCAGATGAATTCCGGCTGTTCTTGTCAGCGAAATAGGTATTTACCGAATATTGAACAAAATTATAAGAGTATTGGGCCCGCACTTTCTACACCTACTCGTGAATCTATAAAGCAACAACTCAACGCCGCGCAAGTTCAATTACAACATTCCGGTCATACGTTCCTAGTTTTCTAAATAATAGTATATGCCGCTATTTTACAATCCACGATTGGGTGAATTTCTCCCATTAAACCGCACCACATGTTGCGGTGACCCGCCTCAACACTGCATTAATCTGCACGCCGGTTCTAGCACCGGGGCTCAAGCTAAAGTTCAGCAGTGTACTGATCAGCATGCCACCGCCACAGCGTTAGCTCATAGTTACATGAATCCAAATGAATTTATTGCTGTATTTCAAGACATGCATGATTGGTGGAACTGGTTCGGAATAAACCGGTCAATGTTTACATCGGTTATAAGCCAATCATATGTCTCTACTCCCGTACAATGCGTGCAAGATGTAGTTGATTATTATGATGAAAAGTATGTACCGTGCTTTGTCGATATCAACTGCCCATGCAATATTGCCGCGATGAGAAAGCAGCTGCGCGACGAATATCCTGTAATGATAGAATCTGTTTTTAGATTTCAACATAATTGTACTGCCGGTAAGGATGTAATACTAGACGGTTTAAACAGAGATCTCAACTACGGTTCTGTGGCCGTATCCCGGCAGGCTTCCGGCTCCGCCAGTGATTTTAGAGTCTGTGCCGGTACGTCTACATCGGTCAGTTCTCCATTATCTATCTATTCTGTACATTTCACCGAAAAAGATACCGACATATTACCATTTTATTCACTTTTCTAGTTGAACATTACTCTTCATACCATATAATGATTAAAGAATGATTAAGGAAATGACATCAAATAATCGAGCCAAGACATTTTATGTTAAGCTTACACGTGAGCAAGCTAAAAATACTTGGACAGTTGAGCGAGTTAATCGCTTGGATGTGGCTAATCAGTACAGCCAGACTATCACACGAGATAATAAGCGCGAATTAACATCCGCGATTAAAGCCGCAGTAGATAACGGTACACTGTATGTCGCCTGACAATAAAAATTAGACACGCGCATGTAGAATTAATTCTACATGCGCTTTTTTATGACAAAGGTTAAAGAAATCCAAGTAACATTTCGAATTAAAGGTATGCACACTCAAAATGTTATAGTACCGGCTAATACAGATTTGGATCAGTTACGTGATGATCTAGAAAAGGATATCGCTCATACAACAACAACTGGAAAGAGCATAATTTCTAAGATAGAAGGTGAGATAGCAAAAATCGGGACAATAACATCACATGAGCCGCAGACTACGTACCACGAGTTTAAAGTTAATAAAATATAAGTAGTTATATGAAGCTAAAAAAATTCTACCATATAGAAGAGGATTTTTTCTCTCCAGAGGAATGTAACCGAATTATAAAATTCGCGGAGAGTGGCATGTATAAAACTGAAGATAGGCAATTTGAATATAGAGATTCTGATGTCATATTTATTAGGCATGATGCTGAATCTGACTGGATATATAAACCAATATACGACCTTCTAGATAGAGTGAAAAAAAAGACATGGAGAACATTCAAGATAAATAAATTTCAAGATTTCCAATATACAATCTACCATGCCCCTAATGGTAGATATAATTGGCATACTGACACCGGTCAAAAAGGTACTGGGATGGAGCACCGATTACTATCAGCAGTAGTGCAGCTAGTTAATCCTGATGATTATGAAGGAGGGGAGTTTGAAATATCAAAACATTTAGATTATGACTTGGAAAACGTTGTCTATGGTCAACCACCGAAGAGGAAGAATGTAGATACAGTAAGTGCGCCTCATGGCTCAGTTACTATTTTTCCATCAATAGTGCAGCATCAGGTCCTAGCAGTAAAGAAAGGAACCAGAAAATCCTTAGTTGGATGGTGTGATGGTACATTTATTTGAAAATCGATATGAAGAGCCATGGGAACATTACGAATTTACCGATATTCTCCCGGATGACTTAATTAGATATCTGAGACTGGTCAGCCCGCACTGTTTTTATGAGGAGCATACTGAAGGGGATGAACTAACCGGTAATTATGATGAGAAAAATCTCAAATATTTCCACCCTCATAACCCACATCTGGCTCGGTTATTCACAACTAGATCCACCGTTCGATCGATCTCCCGAGCATATAACATTACACCAAAATATGTCCGGTTTACAATAATGGACATCACCGGTTCCAGGGAAGTCTTTTATCACTGCGACGATCCAGAAAAGCTTGCCACAATACAAGTATATATAACGGATAAGGATAGTGCGGAATTAGGTACATGGTATTATAAAAATCATGGTGATACGTCTCCAGTTAAACGTATTAGATATAAAAATAATTGCGGTCACACTTTCAAGCCAATTCAAGGTGTGACATGGCATTCAATCCCGGCTGTAGCACCCGATGATTTGCCTAGAAGAAGCTTAGTTATTAACTATACTAACACACCAACGGAATGGAAGATAAATCAGTCTATTTTCTCTTAAAGAAGGACCCCTTCATACAGACTGGCAGTTTTAAGAAGATTTCCTGTGGAGTGAGTCATATACTATTTTTGACTGAAGATAGCACTGTATATGCCACTGGTATGAACTACTCTGGGCAATGTACAATTCCAGATGAAGTTAAAGCCGCTGAAATAGTAGATATCGTCGCCGGCGATTCTCATAATTTAGCTTTAGCCTCAACCGGCCAGCTTTTCGCTTGGGGCCGAAACACAGACGGTCAGCATACCTACACCGGTCAAGTTGACATGCCTGAGCACCGCGGTAAGATTGTAAGTATTGCCGCCGACGTGTACTGGAGCGGTTGCAGCTATGATAACGGTACAGTAGCTGTATGGGGTGATAATTCTACAGGTCAATGTTTAGTACCAAACATCACAAACGCTAAGCAGATCATCAGCGCCGGTGAAGGAAATATTTTCTGCATACTTGAAACCGGAGAACTTGTCGGTTGGGGCGATAAAAATAATAACGTCCCGGGGCGACTACGTTATGATAATAAATTCGTAGCCGGTGGGCAATATCACCATTTTTGCATAAGAACAAATAATAGTGTCCATGGCTGGGGCACACCCACTTCTAATGAATTGGAAGTACCTAACCCTAATAACATAAAATATATTTGCGCGGCCGGTGAACATCCTGGGTGGACATTATTCCTACACGGAGATGGCACCCTTACAGGATCCGGTAGCAACAAATATGGTCAATGTATGCCAGATCAGCCGTACAATACTAAATGCACCGGCACTCACCATAAAAAATTTAAACATATAAGCACCGGGCTTACATGGAGTGTAGGTATAACGGAGACCGGATCAGTCTACGGTTGGGGCATGATCGATGTCGAGTGATGTTTTAAATTTAGCAAAACATCTTTCACCTCTTACCTTACCAGGTACATTACATTTTGAACATGGTGTAATATTTCTTTTAGATTGTAGTAGCTGATTTCTAAATTTTGTAATACCTTTACCTAACCATAATTCTCTAATATCATGAATATTGACATTATTACCTAATTTTGATTCTCTCCCCCAATCTTGCCCACAAAGAAGCATATCTCCATTCCAGTCTATGACCATTTTATAAAAAGGTAAGTAACATTCATCGCTATGTATATTACCACCCACATCAACATACCCGCCCCGGTTATTCAGTATGAGACTATTAGGATTATACGAGTCTCTTAGAATGTAATTATCAATTCGTAATAATTTGAACAACGCCTCAAATTCTGCTGCTTGATGCTCACCATCATATAAATTGATAATAATATTATCAATACCATGTTCGACTAGACTCTTTATAATATCACTGCTTAAGAAATCTCCATTAGTAATAATATTGAAATTACTAAAATCTATATTATATGAGTTTATAATTTTCACTAGATTTAGAAAATCTTCATGTAATAAGGGCTCCCCAAACCCGCATATTTCTATTACATTTTTATATTCAATATCCTTAAGTCCCTGGCATAGATTGTGGACTGTGCTACTATTTATATGCTTATTCTGATTTGGATATCTGCTTGGATCACTCCGTGGACAAAATGAACATCTTCGATTACATACCTCTACTGGGTTAATCTCAACATGCATTAATGTTGACATTAAATCGTCAGTAACGGTGCCTAGCCACTTATCTCTTGTTTCCCCAAATTTCATTTATATGGAATAACTTCTTTGCAAGATTTAAATCTGGTACTGTAACTCTAATAAACTTATGCTCATTAACATTTATTTCCCTGTAATCGATATCATTCCCTAAAACAGCTAACAATTTATCACTCTTTTCAGCTATTACAAAATTCCCATTAGATGGTACTACTGTGGTGATGATATTAAATTGTGACTCAATATACCTCTTACTTTCATGTAAGTTATTAACTGAATTCTCAAACGTCATATAGTTATGTTTAACAAAATTAATATACTGACATGCAATACTATTCAATTCATACATTGGCCTATAACCGTACAGATTATCTATATTACTCTTGTTTGAAATAATACATCCAATCCGTAACCCAGCTGCGCTATACAGTTTGCTGAAAGTATGTAAAATATATAGATTAGAATATTCCGCTGTAAGAGGGATTAAACTCTTAACTTCATTTATAGTCGCGTAAGCTTTATCTAAAATTACAGCTTTAAAATTCTTACATAGCTGCTCTATTTTTCTAGTACCTTTTACTTCTATTGTACTACCAGTAGGATTATCCGGATCGGCAACATATAAAACATCACCCTCAGTAGGTATCGATACCATAAATTTACCGGTAGTATATTTGTAGTCTATCACTTCCCGGTTGTATCTGTAATAGTCTGCATATACAGGAACCATACCAAACGTCGGCTGGAAGTATGTCAACTTATTCGTAGGATTGGTACTATATATTTCTAAAACTGATTTTATTCCTTGCTCGCACCCCGGTGTTAGAAATATATGACTATCATCGCAAGAATATAAGTCACACATATCTTTATATGCATTAGCTGTACATGGATATTCAGCTATATGCTTATCATTTAACTTCCTATAAAAGTTACTATCAATAAACTTTCTCAGGTAAGTATCACAATTTTCATTCTTATCAAGACCATACTCTTTCCTCCTATCAAAATTTTTCCAGTGATGTCTCTTCATAGTTCAATTAAGCTATCTTCTAATTGCTTTATAGATGCTATTAATGATGTGATAATTTTATCAATAGCATGGTCACCTGGTAATACCTTTTCATTGTAAGCATCGCGAATAGATTTAAATGTACCGTTTATTTCTACCTGATCATCATCATTTTTCATATTATAGTTCAACGGTAAATGAACGTAATTGTCATTAGCTTTATTATCATCTAAAATCATCTGATTACAATATATAGGAATAGTACCGCATGCATTGTCTGGCGTCGTCCCATGCTGGAAGTGTATTGTACTAGCCCCAATGCATGTTTGTTCTATAAACTCCTTACCTTCATACGGGTGGTATGTTAGCCTAGGGCATAACCGGTGGATGTAGTAGGGGTAGATATATGGATTCCTAGATACGATTCTTAAATCATTAAACACTTTAGAATAGCCACTATATATGTACTCATATAGAATAAAACTGATTATACTAAATTCGAAATAGTCCATCTGTACGGTGTGGTCCCAATTGAAGTCAGTACTCTCCGGTATCTCTCTTCGAAAATATAATACAAGTGATCTTCTCGGACCTCTAAACGGTCTGTTGAATATAAACGGTGTAGTAGTAAAGGGTGACTTTTTACGTAGATGAGTCTCTAGCTGAACAGACTTACTGTCCCGCCGAAAATTATTTTCTTCATCTGGGCAAGGAGTGTATTCGATTCTGTAGTTAAGATTTTGAAGATGCTGAAGTTGTCGATTATTGATATGCTGAATGTTACGAATTCGAGATGTATTATCCACCTTTTTACCAAAGTCACATGAAAAGCTTTTACACAAAGTCTTAAATTGTCGGAATATGTTACTATTTAAATCCAACTTAACATCTTGTATCTGCTCAGATAAATCCCCAAAATTTTCATGTGCACAAAATAGAAACAGTAACATATTATGATTAAGATTTAAATCATATGATTGCCCATTAGGCATATATCGATAAAGATGTTCCCGGTATTGATTATCTGCATTATAGAAGCACTTTTTTAATTGATGAAATAGATGGCTGTTTTTTTCAGATAAATTATTCGGGCAAAACTGCGTCGGTTGATATAAAGAATAGTATTTGTTGAACCACCACATCGCGATTGTAAGTACTTATTGTTAAGCGACATATCGGCAAATGCGACCGATGTGGGGGGCATCACCTCGTCTGGAATTGCTGTGATGTCCAATTCTAGTTAGCCTCAAGCTCTCGCTTATCGAGGCATTTTTTTAATTTGTGAAAATAGCTTTAATAGGTGGTTCCGGATTCATCGGTTCAGCAACGAGCCGTCTTCTTGAAGTTCATGGTCATGACTTTACTATTATAGACAAGCGTAAAACAAAGGTTGGATCAAAATCTATATATTGCAATGTTTTAGATTCTCGTCGGATTCAGCAAGTATTGAAAGGGTTTGATATAGTCTATATGTTCGCGGCAATTTCCAATTCTCATGATAACCGTAGAGAACCAGTACATTCCATAGATACGAATGTTATGGGTCTCACAAACGTATTAAACGCATGTGTGGCTAATAATGTTAAGAGAATAGTGTTTTGTAGTAGTGTTTGGGTGTATAGTACATCTCCATGTTCAACTGTTCATGAAGAAACTCCACTAGATATAAATTTGGCAAACCACATATATACATCAACAAAAATGTCCGGTGAAATGTTAGTAAGAGCATATCATTCGATGTTTGGTTTAGATTATACTATCGTGAGATATGGCCCTGCATACGGCCCCGGAGCTAATCTAGAAACTGCCCTATCCACATTTTTTAGTAAGGTTAAAAATAATGAGCCTATTACAATTTATGGTGACGGTGAGCAGTTTCGAAATTTTATGCACGTTACTGACCACGCCCGCGCAAATTTAGCAGTTTTAAACGATAAGTGCACTAACGAAGTGATTAATTTTGACGGTTCCGATCCTATATCATTGAATAATATTATCCAATTCATCGAACAAAAAACCGGTAGTAGTATCAAGGCTAAATATAAACCGGCAATCACAGGTGACTATAGAGGTAAAATAGTCAGTCGAAGAAAAGCTAAGGAATTGCTAGGTTGGAATCCTGTCATGAGTTTTGAGGAAGGAGCTAGTTTATTTTATGAGCAGTGTATGCAGCCATAACGAATGGGATCCATTAGAAGAAGTCATTGTTGGAGCCGGATTACCCAGCGAACTTCCTAGATTAGATTTTTCATTTAAACTTTTCTTTCATGATAATATATATGGCCAAGACTTCGGTGATATTGCTCAGCAATATATAACTAAGCGACATGTCGAAGAGCATGGTGAGGATATAGAGAAGTTTGTCGAGCTGCTCCAAAAAAACGGCGTCACTGTCAAGAGACCGAAGATCCCAGAGAGACTTCACAAAGTGAAGACACCATGGTGGAATAGTACTGTACATCCCGCACTAAACGTGAGAGATCAAGCCATGGTCATCGGAAACACTATTATAGAGTCACCTCCAACATGTAGATGGAGGTACTTTGAAAATGATTTTCTTAAACATCTATTTTTAGAATATTTTAAAGATGGAGCTAATTGGATACAGGCTCCTAAACCACTAATGCTAGACACTAGCTTTGATTTAAGCTATGTGAACGAATATACTGGTGCGAAGGAATATTACCAAGGAGAGATGGATAGCAATCCTCATTATATGGATATTGGCCATGAGATAATGTTTGACGCAGCTAATTGCGTGAGAATGGGTACACATATTATGATAAATTGCGCTAATGAAAACCAATGGTTAGGCGCAAAGTGGCTCCAAAAAACATTAGGGGATGAATACACCGTCTGGCCAATCGCAGTCACTGATTCTCATATAGACTCCACGTTTCTACCTATTAAACCAGGTGTAGGGATTATCATGAAAGAGTTTGTTAGAGATAAGCTCCCCGCGGAATTACAGAAATGGGACTTATTATACATACCTCTAAGATACAGATCCAATCAGGAATATAAGGACCAGGGTATTAATCTAGCTTCTCCGCGCATTGAGCTTAACATACTATCAATCAATCCGGAATTGATAATTTGCCACTCACAATATCAGAATGACTTGAGCGTAGCATTAAAACCCTATAATGTGGAGGTAATTTCAACTCCTATCCGGCATTGCGAGATTTTCAGTGGCGCTCATCATTGCTTAACTCTAGATGTTAGAAGAACCGGAAAATTAGATAATTATTTTATATGATACAAATACAAGAAAATTTCTTACCGAAAGATCATTTGCAGAAGATAAAGGACTGGATTGTTACAAATGAGTATCTAGATGATTTCGATGAAGCAAAACGTGCATTTAGTGTGACGTATAGAGATTTTGACTTACCTCAACTTCTTCAACCATGGCTTTCACCAGGTTATAACACATATCACTTCATTGGCATTATAACAGATAAATCTGGTTCTATCGATGAACATGTTGATGAAGAGTTAGTCAAGATGTTCAACGAGCAATACGGCCGCCCGATTCGTTACCCGCAAACGCGAGTACTCTATGTCGATATAGATGAGAGTATGATTGGTGGAGAGCTCGTGTCTCATAATACTACTATAAAGCCAGTTACAAATATGCTCGCGACTATGGATCCTAAGACAATACATTCAGTCAATGTCGTAGAGTCGACTGAGACACCTAGGATTGTATTAGTATGTGAACTGTATAAGTTACTAAACATCAACTATGTGACGCTCGACACACCTATATACAGTTATGGATAAACCAGTTATAACATTTTGCTCTGATGAAAATTATATACATCACGCCAGTACATTAGTCAATTCAATCCTAGCTCATAATACTAATGTAGATATATATGCACGTTTAGTCAACGTTGATGAAGATAATCCGCTTAAAGGTAAATGTAACATATATCATGATAACAGAGAACTGAACCTCAAAAGAGAGTATTTTAAAGACAGGCCAGATCACCTATTCATCGATTATGAGTATTCATTCTGGCATAAGCGCAAAGGTCAAATAAGACCTAATATTACATATAGCGAGCAAGCTGCGTATACATGTCATAAGCGTTTTGATAATATTGTAAAGCTTATACAGGATGGTTATAAATCTATACTAGCTATTGATGTAGATTCGGTTGTTAGAAAGGATATTACATCATTGCTCAGTAGTATATCGTCTCATGATGTCGCGGCCATTGGCCGTGTTGTGCGTCCTGGGGACATCGCGTATTATGAGAATGGGGATGTTGTGACACCTAGTGAAGAGCGAATCGGTTTTTACGAGGAAGGAATCCTCGGATCATCAAATTCCGACTCTGCATATGAGTTTTGGGTAGAGGTAGCAGATCAGATAAACATGGAGCTGACTGATTGGAATGCTGATTGCCGCATACTATATAAAATATTTGATAAGTATCGAGATATATTAAATTTATATCAAATACCACGCACATATAAAAATAAGCTCTTAGAGGAAGACGCTCATATATGGTCAGGAGACTGTATTAGAAAAAAGACTAGCAGATATAAAGACGAGCAGAGCAAATATGAAGATTGAAGCAATAACAGTAAGTGTTAATTACGTATCTCATCTCCAACAAATTATCTCTAACAATAAAGAGGTTGATAGATGGATTATAGTAACTGATAAAGATGATGTTCTTACTAGATTTTTTTGCCGAAAGAATAAGCTAGAATGTATCACGACGGATAGGTTATATGACGGCGCAACATTCGCTAAAGGTCGAGCTATTAATGATGGTTTAAAGTATCTAGATAAAGATGATTGGATACTACATATTGATAGTGACATCCAACTACCAGAAAATTTTAAATCGCAGATTATTAATGAAGTAGATGAGAAGGATCACTTGTATTTTTGTAGAAGATACTCTCCAGATTCTCCTATAGATGTAGATCAGAAACGGTGGATGACTAGACCGCCTATCACTGATGAGCCGCCCGATTTATATAAATGTATGAACCAAAGGCTAGGATTTGACAATAGGATTGATACTAATTATAAGCCTAGACCGTTTGGCTATTTTCAGTTATGGCATTCATCGCAATTAACACAATATTCGGAAGAGAGTACAAATGCTGATTTTGATGACGTTAATATATCATATCATTTCTTTCCAAAATGGGAATTGCTAGATGATTTAAAAGTTTTGGATGTCAATCCGTGGGATAGTAACTGGGATGGCATTAAATAATAGTAAGATGAATTTTGATAAAGTTTTCCAAGAGCATATTGATCAGGTCCAGCCTGTAGAAGAAGATACTAGCGTTTCTTTTACATTGACACGTGAAGAAGCTAACGCCATCCACGAGCTCCTCCAGAGTGAGGACTACTATGGCCATGACGCATGGCATCCGGTCAGATCACAGTTAGATGAAGTTGTCGGCGCGGCACTAGCTCAAGGCGCTAAGCTTGGCACTACTACAGCCGGTAAGCAGATGGCCGCAAATACAGCTCAAGCCGGCGCCCAAGCCGCAGCCTCCAAAACTGCAATGACAGCCGCCGGTAAAGGTAACCAATTTAAAGGATCAGCAGTTAATAAGGTTGGCGATGCCACCGCAACTGCAGCAACAATTGCTCCGACTCCATCGGAGCAACCAGAAGAACAGCCGCAAAAGAATAAATTTGTATCTACAGGATCTGGTAATAATTCATCTGGCAGCTCACTGAATATACAGAGCGTTTAATCTGCTACTGCATTAATAATAGTACCGCTTTCGAGTGACTGGAAAGGCCCGAGAGGGTTACGTTCCTTTTCTACGATATCAACATTAGCTTTACCAGCATAGAGGACATATTCAACAGTATTGTCGATAGCTATAACAAGTACTTCATATTCCCATCCAGTTTTATGCCTAGTCCGTTTGAATCTTAACCAATCCATGAAGAAGTTACCCTCACGCTTTGAATCGATTTGAGATACTTTTAGTGAGTAAGCTTTACCGCGCTCTCCAACTTGTACGAGCTTAACCACACCCGGAGGAATTTTGATACGATGATCAGGCCGGGCACCAAGCATACCGAATTTTTGCGCAACTTCAATATATGTTAATTGCTGTGTGTTGGGCATAGTCTCGAAATCAATACCGAGACCTTTTAACTCTTCTAAAGTTGTTACCCCTATTTGAATCTTTTCAAAATCTGCCTTTACAGATTCAAACGTTGACCACTGTGATTGGGAGATAGTCCTCTTTTCTGGCAGTAGACTTCCACAACCAATTGCGAATGTCATGGCACCTAACACAGCAATTGTAGATATTTTCATTTTGTATTGCCTTGCTTGTTCAGTAGTCTATCAAGTTTGAACTCTACAGAGTTCAATTTCTTCTCTACTGATCCTAGATCGCAATCCCCCCCTGGAGATTTCTCAACCACCAATTTCAATGATGTGACTTGCTCTCTAAGACTGCGGTTTTCGGTGTTTAGGTTATCGATTTGTGTATACAAACCATTTATTTTTGTTACTTCTTCATCAGTCATTTTTTAAATCTTTCCCCATTATGTTTCTCATTAATTGCGCACCTAATCGAATCTTTGTCGTGCTATTTAAATCCCAAAACCCTTTCCTAGGAAACCCAGAGTCCATATATGTACATAATTCGAATCTAGATTTATCTCTAAGATCCTCATCAATGTGAAGTCCTAGAATATTATCCCTCTCTTCGTTCGGGTAGTGCCTTAATTTTTCAACAAAGATATAAAATGTACCAACGGTGTACATCAACCACTTTACAAAAAATTGCCAAATAGGATTAGACCATGGCTTAAAATATCGATCAGACATAAAACTATTTACCTAAGTAGTAGTATATGTCAAGTATAGACTACACAAAGCTTTTCAAAGAGAAAGATATATTTGGCCTAGAAGATCTTCAACCTACATTTAATTTCTTTGATGGTGCTGTCTACATAAACCGAGATGATCGCTCAGATCGCCGGAAACATGTAGAAAGCGTTTTAACAGATAATGGAATAAAAGCATTTCGTGTACCTGGCTATAATTTAAATCAATCACACCTCGAAGCAATAGGGTTTCCACTAACTAAACGTAAAGTAGCATCTGTTATAATTAAACATATAGGGTGTTCGGCCGCGCATTTTCATGTCGTTCATCAAGCTATGAAATTAAACTTGAATAGCATTTTAATTTTTGAAGATGATATAGTATTTACAGATGATTCAAAAGCAGTAATTCAATCAATGATTAGAGATGTACAAGAACATGACATTGATTGGGATTTGTTTTATATAGGAGGTAAGCCTGTTGGTAAGATAGATAAAGTTACTGACAACGTATATACAACAGCAGGGTGTCTAGATACACATGCTTATGCAATAAACGGTAAATTTTTATCTAAGTTAATTAGTACCAATGTCGTAACTCAATATGATTCATACGTTTGTAGATTGGGTTGTAATGTTATTATACCTCCGAAGCCCATTTGCTATCAAGCACCGCTACCGTCTGATATTCTTGGTGCTAAATATGATGATTATGAGTCGGTTCAGCGACAATATGAAAAGAATTTATAAATCTTCAATCCTGACACATTTGTCATCAATGACTAGATCATTTGGTGGCTTTATATAATTACCTTTAGATCCAGTCGACAGTTCATGGAATTTACAACCCCATGATTTTAATTGTTTGTCTGTAAAGTCCCAATAGCACTTACCAGCTTTTTTAGACTTTGCTGATCCTCCCCTGGCAGTCCAGTATATGATATACCACCCATCATCATATAATTTGTTTACTTTATCAATTGCTTCTTGTACTGGTACTGCTTGATCATATCGCCGCTTATCTGTGTACGTGCATATAGTCTCATCTACATCTACAAGAGCTACCTTCTGACCATCTGATTGTAATTTCTTCGATTCGTGGAATTCCATTTTTTCAGCAAGTTTTCTATATAGGTGATGTTCCGGATGCTCGCTCATTTTTGATCCTGCTCCATTTCCGGCATTGAAGCGCGAATCTCATCAACTAAGTTTAGCTCTAAGGCCTCATCAGCAGATATCCACCAGTCTTTTCTATCCCAGTTCTTTTTAATTTTCAGTTTAGTTAAATTTGAACGCGTTGTAAAGATATCCAAGATCCTTTCTTCAATACGTTTGACGAATTCGACTTCATCCTCAACTTCATATGTCTTACCAAAAGCACCAAAAGCCGCTCTATGAATCATGACCCATGCTTGCCCCCCTACCCACCTGACATCGCCTGCCTGGAGCAAGATACCAGCCATTGAAGCTGCATATCCGAGTGTACCGGTCGTGATGTGGTGACCTTTATTTCTTAAATCTTGTAAAAAGTCAAAGAGCTCAAAACCGTCAATAATACTACCACCCGGTGATGAGAAGATAACTTCAATATTACATTTTGGAGCCATACGATGCCACTCTGTGAGCGTAGCCATACATTTATGTACTGAACCACCACTAACCTCACCCTGGAATCTATATAAGAAATTTTCTTCATCCACAGCTTTTTCTCGTTCACGTTTTTCCAACGCTCGCGCCCAATCTAATGCACTCTTCTCGTCATCACGCTTAGTGATGAGAAGATCCAGTTTCCGAGTTTCGACTAAAGTCTCTTTTAGCAGATTGTCAAGTTCCTGCGTTTTAAGCTCTAATTTATCCTTCTCGGTTTGAATCGCAATTTGATCGGATTCGGTTTTGAGTTTTAGCGCTTGAGCTTCAGTTTGTTTAACTTCAGCTTCTAATTTTAATACTTCCCAGCGCTGTTTTATTTCTTCATGATTTTCTTCGCTCATAGTTTTTTAACCCTTATTTTGCCTCGCATGTAAGGCTTTATTAGATAATGCTTAATGAACCCACGTATTTCAGGTTTTCCTAATCCTCGCCTCAATTTATTTTCATATTTGGTCAAGGGGCAGTCCAAAACCCTAGATGACGAGAGCATTGCTATCCACGTCATCAACGGACAGGCTATATACCATGGAGTAGTAAATGCTAGTACAGCAAATGCCGCTATGTTCATCAATACAACTGCATGATGAAATATAACCACAATATGGAGTTTAATATGATTCCCGGTGGGTAAAAACCCTATTTTCCGGTTTTTATTAAACTCACCCATCAGAGATATTTATTCGCTTGAAGTAATTTTCCAGAATTTATGTGATTATACGCTCTATTTTACCTGGAATTAAAAATCACCTGGATTAACCTGCGGCTTAGGAGACGTTACATTAGGTACGCGTTGACCCATTTCTAACCCCCCGACATCTGGATCAGCACCACCAGGAGGTACTTGATGCGGAGCGTCTGTAATACCTACCATTGCTTCAAGATCTTTAATATTCTTTTTAAGGCCTTCAACATCGTTCCATGCTCTCTCTAAACGGTTATCAGATATATTGTCACCGGCATTATCTATCCATTGCAAATGGTAAGCTTTTTGCTTCTCCAAACCTTCGATGTAATCAATTATTTGATCATGGGTAGCAGGCTGACCATCAGCAATTACTTGTTTGTTAGGCCAATCAATGTGTATATTGCTCCATGTTGAATCTGTGAAATTAGCTCTATCTACTGGTGACGGTAAAGCATCTCCTGCTCCTTCAAAGCCTTGTAACGTCTCAGGATCCATTCCATCTACTACTTGTTGTGCAGTATCAAGATCTAAACCAAATTTCGCAGCTAGCAGAGCAGCAAGACCACCTGCAGCAATTACTGTTTTTGGATTCTTTTTAACCATTTCTTTTATCTTGGGAAGAGCTTTACCGAATACCCATGAATGTAGTTGATGTGTTAGACCCTCTTCGAGAAGATGAGGCGGGCATTGTGGAGGCATATTGTTATATGCTTCATAGATTAGCTGACTATCGTTCACATAGTTATTTATGTGATTATACGCTCTATTTTCTTATAGTCACCATCTAGGACTTTACGGCCGAGCTTATAGTTTCGCTGATCGTTGTTGGTTCGAATAGCAGCGAACTTCTCTTTGATCTTTATCTTACCATTACGGAAGACAGCATCAGCTAACTCACGATCTCTTTTATCTGCAGTGCTCTCTGCTTTAAGAACAGCCGCCATGATAATGAAGAGTTCCGTACCAATCTCTGTTATTCTAAATAGCAGCAATTGTTGCTTATCCAGACCTGGTCCATGTCTAAGCATAGAATGGAACAACGTACGGGCTAGCTTCTTGCTAGCATTCTTAACATACCGATGATGCTTATTAAGAGATAAGCTCGGTATCCACTGTTTGGGGTACCACCATGCATAGTGCAGACCAGCTCTAACAGCAGCTTTAAGTCTCTTACAAAGAGGAGCTTTACTGTTAACAACATCGCCTGCAATCTTAAGATGTGGATCGAGCGCTTCACGCGCGAGTATAAGTCTCATGATCTCACTAGAACCTTCGAAGATTAGATTGATACGAGAGTCTCTAAACATTCTCTCAATACCATCAGCTTCTTCGCCACGAGCTAATTTTGATTCATCTGTCTCATACGCTCTACCACCTTTCATCTGCATGGAGTTATCAGTGATAGTCCAGTAGGCCTCAGTAGCCCACATCTTAGCCATTGCTGACTCAACTCTGATATCACAGTTCTTTCTGTCTACCAGATTGCTACAAAGCTCTACCATAGCTTCCATAGCAAAAGTATCTGTTGCCATCCTAGCAAGTTTATCGGTAATAGCTTGATGCTTACCAATTTCTTGACCCCACTGCGACCGGGTAGATGTCCACTCACGTATAGTTTCTAGACAGTACTTTGATGCACCTACGCATATAGCCGGAATTGTCAACCTACCAATATTAAGAGTGTTCAGTGCAACTCTCATACCTTTACCTTCTGCAAGTACAATATTTTCTTTTGGAATCTTAACGTCCGTAAATTTAACAACTCCGTTGTAGAGCGCTTTTAATCCCATGAAACGGCTACGATGTGTCAGCTCTACTCCAGGTGTATCCATCTCAACAATAAATGCGGAAATCTTTTTACCCGTACGAGCCATTACAATAATGACCTTTGCTTTCACTCCATTAGTACACCAAAGCTTCTCACCGTTAATAATATAATGCTCACCATCCTCTGTTATCTCCGCTGTAGTAGTTAACTTAGATGGGTCAGATCCTACACCTTCTTCTGTAAGAGCAAATGCTGATACAGCTCCATCTCCAAACCAAGGTAAGTATTTCTTTTTCTGCTCCTCTGTACCGTACATCAATAAAGGTTGCGGTACTCCAATCGACTGATGAGCAGATAAAAGAGCTGCAACATTACCACAGAAGTAACCTGATGTAACTGCACCCTTGGCATAGTTCATCTGTGATAACCCTCTACCTCCGTACTCTTCAGGTATCTTAAGAGCGAATGATTTAAGTTCAGCCATCTCTTTAAATAGCCAGTCTGGTATCTCTCCTGATCTGTCGATTTTATCAGCATCAATTCGCATCATTAGAGCATAAAATTGGCCAACATAGTCCATACCATCTCTAACATCCATCTCATGTTGTGTAGGGAATGGGCTTACATTCTTAAGATTAAGCTCACCGACAAATAAGCCTCCAGCTAAGCTCTTCTCCTTCATTTCATCTCTTCCACCTTCAGCAGCTTCTAGCGCAGCAGCCTTATCTTTAGACATTTTAGACGTATCAATACTCATTGTTTTATTATTTTAGTATATAACTACCTTAAGTCAATGCATATTGACTGGTAGTGTCATCCAAGCTATAATTTAACGGACCTCCTCTAAATGGAGCAAATCCGGTACCCATAATCATTGCAAAATCTATATCATCCGCGGACTCTACAATCCTTTCAGACAGCACCTTTACCGCTTCTTCAACCATACTACTTACTAACCTATCGATATATTTCATCTTTTCATCGAGTTTCACTTTACGAGGCTTCTTTTTAATTGATTTACCTTTCTTATAACGATAAAATCCTTCCCCGGTTTTTTTACCTAGGTTACCTTTCCGTATTTTTTCTTCTAAAACGCCCGGGCTCTCAAATCCCAACCGAGTAGACAAATCATCAGCTACATGCTTACAAACATCCAATCCAATTTCATCCATTAATCTGAATGGTCCCATAGGCATGCCCCATTTAACCATTTCCTTATCGATAGTTACCATATCACCACCCTCACTGTATAATTTACCCGCCTCTGCAAGATAGGGCATGAGAATCCTGTTGACAATAAACCCGGGACTGTCTTTAACGACAACCGGCAACTTACCAATTTGCTGTACAAATTTCACCGCGCGTTCTACTGTATCGTCACTTGTCTTGCTACCTCTAACAACTTCAACTAGTTTCATTTTATGTACAGGATTAAAGAAATGAATACCAACAAATCGTTCTGGATGCTTTAAACTAGAAGCCATATCATCTATTGATAGAGCTGACGTATTTGTAGCAATTATAGCACCATCGGGTAACTGATTTTCCAATTCAGATAAAACTTTTTGCTTTACATCTAACTTCTCAACAATGGCTTCAATAACAATTTCAGTTTGCTTAAGAGTAGTATCTTTCGTCAATGGGTATACTCTGGCTAATCCCGCCCGCGCCTCCGGTCTATCAAATACATGAGAATGTACACCAGCTACGTATAAGTCACTGATAGTCTTCAACCCATTACTAACAAATTTTGCATCTATATCTTTTAAGATAGTATTGATACCTCTAGAACTTAGCCATTGCGCGATACCAGCTCCCATAGTACCGGCTCCTAATACTGCTGCGTTCCGTACTTTAGGTAACTTAACATCTTTGTATAGCTTTTTACTTTTTTCTTGCATGAAGAAGATTCTTAAAAGGTTGCGCATTTCTTTTGTTTTACATAGCTCTAAGAAGTTTTCCTTTTCTAATTGAAAGGAGTCTTTCTGGCTACAATTAACTTTTACAATATCAATAATCTTTTCTGGGCTAGGATAGTTACCTTTTGTCTTTTTTAATACATTTGACTTAGCAATCTGTTGTATTAAAAAATGAGGTATGACGGTCTTCAGACTAAAAGGATTATTTTTAATCTTAACATTACCTCTAATAACATCACATGCCACGTCTATTAATAGCTCCGGATGTGTGACAATATCTACCAACCCGCATTTTTTAGCCGGTTTGGCGGCCATTGGACTACCACCGAGAAGCATCTTTAAAGCACTAGCCATGTCTATTCTTCGAGGTAGTCTAGTGGTACCGCCCCAAGCCGGGAGAATGCCTAGTGTTACTTCCGGTAATCCTAGCTTTGTACCTTTACTGTTAGAGCATATTATATGGTCGCAAGCTAGAGCTAATTCGAGACCACCCCCTAAACACATACCGTTTACCGCCGCGACTGTCATGACATCTAGTTTTTCGATCCTATTATAAGTCTCTTGCCCAATATCGATCACTTCACTTAATAAAGAGCTGGTATCTAGAATATCATGTAAGCTATATAAGTCGGCTCCAGCTAAAAATATTTTAGGGTTACTAGAAGTGAATATAATACCTTCTATCTTATTACCTTCATCATGCAACCATTTCGACCTTTGCGTCTCCTCAATATTGTCTAATATGTCGCTAAGTTCTTTGAAAACTGGCCCGGAGAGTGCAGGCACGTTAAAGGTAATCTGTAAAATAGCCGGTCTTCCCTGACCATTTAAAAATTTTGTATTTATTAGTTTTTCCTTTTCCATTGTATTTCCTTTAAGATTGCTTAAGCCATAATGCCCCTCCCTGACCACCTCCAACGCAAAGAGTTGCCACACCCTGATTTAAATCTCTATCTACTAATTCGTTCATTAAATTTATAGCTAATCTAGCTCCGGAAGCTGCTAACGGATGTCCCAATGCAATTGCCCCTCCCGATACATTCAACTTCTCGTCTGGAATATCTAAAATCTTCTGACATGCTAGAGCTTGTGCTGCAAAAGCTTCGTTAATTTCAACCAACTCCATTGACCCTAATTCATCTTGCGGTAGCATCTTAGCTAAAGCATGTACAGGTCCAAGCCCCATAGCTTTTGGATCACATCCTGAGTAGGCATAGTCAGCAATTTGCACAATTGGCGTGCAGCCAGTCTTATTAAGACCGTCTTCAGTCATGAGAATCAACACAGCGCCTCCATCTGTCACCTGGCTTGAATTGCCAGCTGTAACTGTACCGCCACGTTCAAATACGGGCCTGAGCTTACTTAAAGCTTTATAATTAGCATCTATCCGAATACCATTATCTTCTGTAATGACTTTACCATCATGACCTGGGAGGCAATTATTCTTAGTAGTATAATACGGAGCGATCTGCTTTTTAAGTTTATTGATTGACTCGGCTGCTTTAGTATGCGATTTCACCGCGAACATATCTTGCTCTTCGCGCGTGATGTTGTAACGTCTACTAACTAGCTCTGCAGTTTCTCCCATGTTTATGTCATACAACTTATCCGTAAGTGCCATCTTCAAACTAACTTGAGGCGCGAAATCCTTAGGCCTGAAACCACATAATGATTTTACTTTTTGAATAGCTGTTTTACTCCTCGCTAGCGCTGTAAATTTCTTAGTCGAGCCACGAGAGAATGTGAATGGAGCTTGCGACATGCTCTCGACACCACCCACAACAAATATATCTCCTTTATCAGCTTTCATTTTATCATAAGCGTATGTGATAGCTTCAAATCCAGATGCACAATTCCGGTGTACAGATACGGCCGGTATTTCTTCCGGTATGCCAGATCTTAGAGCAATAGTTCTAGCAATATTACCCAAAGTATCCACTGGTTGATTGCAGCAACCAAATACCACTTCATCAATATAGCTTGAATTAATATTCAGCTCTGCTATTAAAGCCTTTGTAGGTGACGCTCCTAATAGTGCTAGTTCCTCATCTGCTAATACAGTATTAAATTTGCAAAACGGTGTGCGATATCCACCTACGATAAAAATATCTTTCACATGATTATTTTATAGCTTGATAAAATAAATTCAACCTTTAAATTATTGTATATGAGACTAGACCACATTGCTTATAGAGTAAAAAACCGGGAAAGGACGACCAAATTCTTTGAGGACTGTCTCCAGTACAAATGCATTGGTACATTCGATTTAGAGTTTGATAACGGATCCACAACAAAATTTAATATGCTAGCTCCTCCTGAGACGCGTCACCCGGAAGTAGGTTTCTGGACCCATTTTCTTGAGATGGGCTGGCAGACAGATAGCCTCAAGGTGGAACTCCATGCTCCACCTGAAATTGCAGTGAGTGATGGTCCACCTGGATCTATTGTAGGAGATTGGGTTACTAAGACAAATGGCGGTCACGGTGGCGTACATCACATCGCGTATGAGGTTGCTGATGTAGCAGCTACAATGAAAGAATGGCAAGAGAAAGGTTACGCTGAATTTTACTCTGATAAGCCTATAGTTTGCAAAGAAGATGATTTGGTGCAGGTTTTTTCCAAACCTTCGGAATTGACCGGGGTAATTTATGAACTTATTAAGCGCGGCAGAACCAACAAAGGTTTCTGTGTTAACAGTGTTAAAGCGCTCATGGAAAGTACAAAGGAAGCATAGTGACACAAGAAGTAACAATCAATAAAGACCTAGATGGTTCTAATTATGTCAATGGTGTATTTGAAGACACAGATACAACATATGATAAGATAAATCCCGCTACTGGTGAAGTAATAGGTAAATTCCCTCAAACTGGAGAAGTTGAAGTCAATGACGCGGTTGAGGTCGCACGTATTACATTTGAAAGCTGGAAACAGCTCAGCCGCATCCAGCGCGCTGAGTATTTCTACAACATGTCTAAGATTATTGAGAATAGACGTGAAGAACTAGCAACTGCTATTTCATTAGATACAGGTAAGAACTATAATGAATCTATCGCAGAAGTTAATGAGGCGTTACATATGGCACAGTATGCCTTCGGCTCCGGTAGAACTACACACGGAGAAGCCGTCGCTTCAGAACTCCCAGAGAAGGATTCATATATGCTCCGAAAGCCAAAAGGAGTAATTGCTATTATTGCTCCATTCAATTTCCCGCTAGCGATTGGAGGATTTTGGTGTGCAGCTCCAGCGTTAGTTGAAGGTAATACTGTTGTATTGAAACCATCTGAAGATGCTCCTCTATCAGCGCATCTCACAGCTAAGTTATATGACGAGGCTGGTATACCTCCAGGAGTTTTTAATGTTGTTCATGGAGACGGTACAACCGGAGACGCTCTCGCACATGCTGATGTTGATCATATCTGTTTTACTGGTAGTGCTGATGTTGGTATGCATATTAGAAAAGTAGCAGCAGAGAGCTGGCATAAAACAACATCTTGCGAGATGGGTAGTAAATCAGCTTGTATTATATTTGATGATGTAGAGTATAGTCTTAGTGTACCAGCAGCTTTAGCCAGTGCTTTCAAGCTTTCAGGTCAAAGATGCGTCTCATCCGGTAGGATCTTAGTGCAAAGAACAATTTATGATAATTTCTGCTCTAAATTCGCGATAGCCGCCGCCCAACTTAAAACAGGTGATCCATTTAAAGTCAATGCCGATAATTGTATTGAAGTTAACGAAGAAATGTACTACGGTCCGATTATTAATCAATTAGGGTTCGACAAAGTTAGATATTTCAATAAGAAGGTAGAAGATGACCCAGCGGCAGAGGTTATTTTATCTCCAGTTTATACATCAGCCGGCGGTAAGTCTTATTACTCTACACCAATGGTTTATAAAACCGAGTGGAGAAATGCAGAGTATTTAAAGAATGAAGTGTTTGGTCCTCATGTAGCGATTATCCCCTTTGACACAATAGAAGATGCGATTCGTATTTACAATGATACTGAATACGGCTTAGCGCTCGGTGTACTAACTAACGACTTCAGAAAGGCTCGTATTATGAGAGATTCATGCGACGCTGGTATGATTTATTGGAATGGCGGTTCTATTGCGGCAGAGTCTCACCTTGCATTTGGAGGTGTCAAGAAGTCCGGGAATGGGTTTCCAAGTGCAGCTAGAACATATAGAGCAGTAACGCATGAAGTTAGTTGGACAGTAAATCACGGTGAAGAGCTAGCATTTCCTCAAGGAATGACAAGTTAATTTATGAGAGCACTAGTGTTAGGAGTCGGTAGAATGGGTACTGCCATCGCTTATGCGATGGACAAACTAGGATTTCGTGTGACCGGAATGGACACGAACCCGGAAGCAGCGAAAAATATACCGCTTAAGACGAACTATGTAGATGGTAAGACTTCCGCGAATGACTTTTTTATTGTTGATGATCCGGCCGACATTTGTACAGGTATAGATGCGATCGGTCCGAGGCCTGATATAGTTATTAGTAGTTTACCATACCATCAGACAGAAGTAGTTGGTAAATGGTGTATTGATAATAATATTCGATACTGTGATCTTGGCGGTAGAGTTGATGTATCAAAGAACATTAACGATCATGCGAAAGAGCATGCGACCGTACCAGTATTCACAGATTTAGGATTGGCACCAGGTTGGATTAATATATTAGCAGAAGAAGGAGTCCGGTCAATACGAGACGCGACCGATGTTAATATGTTTGTAGGGGGTATCCCTGAACGACCTATGCCTTTAGATCCATTAAGGTATATGGAAACATGGTCGTTCGATGGTCTCATTAATGAATATAAAGATGAATGTGAGGTGATTCAAAATGGAAACATAATCTCAATGCCCGGCTTAGGTGGTGGGGAGAACGGTATCCGGATTGGCAATGGTGTATACGAGGCATTTTATACCAGCGGTGGCGCTTCACATACTATACACTCGATGAAAGATAGAGGTATCAAGAACTGCGCATATAAGACACTTAGATATGCCGGGCACCGTCAGCTGGTAGACTATCTAATGAATTACGTTAAGCTGACCGACGACGAGCTGAAAAGAGTATTTGATGGTTCTAAAAACTTCTATCGAGATGTAAAGGATAAGGTAGTCATGTTAGCAACTGTCTCATCAACAAAAAATTCCGCAGTATCGTTTAGAAAAGAGATAGTTATTAACGCGGATGATCAGTTCTCCGCTATGCAAAAGGCCACTGCATTCCCTATCTCATGTATAGCATCTATCATGGCAGAAGGTCTTCTAGACCCGGAAGCTAGAAAAGTACAGAAAAGAGATCACTACGAGGTGCCGGATGCACCTTTAACATATCGAGACGTTCCATATAAATTATTTGAAGAGCGTTTAAAAACATTGATGTAATGTGCGGCATATTTGGATATGTAGGAGACAAACTAGCTTACGATGAAGTCTATAGAGGCTTGAAAAAGCTTGAGTATAGAGGCTACGATTCATGTGGTATATCACTTATAGATAAGCGTAGATTTAGAATCAGTAAGAAAGTCGGCGGCCCGGAGAAGCTTAAGCACTCTTCAACAGCTAAATCTAAGATTGGGATTGGACATACAAGGTGGGCAACACATGGTGGTGTAAATATCAAAAACGCGCATCCGCATGTAAGTGGATGTGGCCGGATCGCCCTTGTACATAACGGTGTTGTTGAAAACGCAGATATCTATAGACCTGAATTTTCTAAGATTAAATCTGATACAGATACAGAAGTCCTAGTAAATTTAATATCGCGTGAGTATCAGGGCGATCTTTTAGCCGCGGTCGCGTCAGCTTTAAAGTTTGTGGAAGGTACGTATGGCATCGCTGTAATGTGTCTAGATGATCCACGTACTATTATTGCAGCCCGGAGAGGTTCACCTATAGTCTTAGGTATAGGCGATAATGAGACATATGTCGCTAGCGATACGTATGCCTTACCACCGGAGATATCGCGAGTAGTATACTTAGAAGATAATCAAATAGCGTGTCTGCAGGGTAATAGTTTTAATATTATACCAGAATCCAAAATCAAACCACGAATACATGACATTCCGAAGCGCGCAGCTATTTCTGATAGAGGTGGATTCGCGACTTACTTAGAAAAAGAAATCCGCGAACAACCTACCGCGATTCGAAATGCAATGCGAGGTAGATTTAATAAAGATTACACTAATGTTAAATTCGGTGGTATTTCTTTACGTAAAAAAGTCCGAAGAGTGCTATTCTTAGGATGTGGAACAGCTTATCATGCCGGGTTGGTAGGAAAGTATCTAATAGAGTCTATTGCTGGTATACCTGCTAGTGTAGAGTATTCGTCAGAATACAAATATAAGAACACACCAACAGAAGATGGTACATTAATCGTAGCTATCAGCCAGTCAGGTGAAACGCTAGACACGCTGACAGCTATTGAAGAGGCTCAAGCTCAAGACCATATGGTTATATCTATTACTAATGTTGTTGCTAGCTCTATTGCTCGATTGACCAGTATGGGTATATACCAGCATGCTGGTCCTGAGATCTCAGTCGCATCTACTAAATCATTTACATCACAGCTAACAATCCTGATTATGTTGTCTATCTATATTGGTAGAAAGCATAATTTAAGTAAAGTGCAGGCAAAAAGACATATCTCTCAGCTCAGAAGGCTTCCCGCTCTGGTTGAAAAGACGTTAGATATATGTACTCGGTGTAAAACTTTATCTGCTAAGTGGTCAATGATGCAGACTTGTGCATTCTTAGGACGGCAACTAATGTATCCTATATCTATTGAAGGAGCCTTAAAGCTGAAAGAGTTATCATATGTAGAATGTCACGGATACCCTGCCGGTGAACTCAAGCACGGTCCATTAGCAGCAATTGGATTTCATGCGACATGTGTATATCTAGCACCTCAGAAAGAGCTGTTCGAAAAGAATATATCTACTATGAGAGAGATTATGGCTCGTGAAAGCCATATAATTGCTATAACTCAAGAGGGGTTAGTCTTTCCGGAGGATACATATGATGATATTATATATCTACCTAAAGCACCTGACTATCTTCAACCAATACTAGCTGTAATACCATTGCAGTTCTTTAGTATGTATATGGCACAACAACGTAGATATAATGTTGACCGCCCTAGACATTTAGCCAAGAGCGTTACGGTAGAATAGGCCGAATAAGCTTAAATAATTATGTGGACCAATTACTAAAGGAATGTCTATCGTCAATTCTGACCGAATGTCTAGATAATGGATTCTTAGTTACAATGAGTACCCATAAAGATGGTGTACCACTGAGCGATTGTATAATCCTTCAAAACAGCACAACGCAGAAATATGTTATCGCTATGATTGCTTTTGATCAAAACAATAACAAAGGGATAGCATATCATGGAGTTAATCTAGATAAGTGGATTTGGTCTCAAAGCGAAGGCTTTACGATTGATGATATATTCGAATCAGAAGCTCTATATGGTGAGGTCTTCCAGTTCATGCAAAGAAGTGAAATTGTTAAATATCTTGCTAAATAATGTCATGCTCAACACATTACGAGCCATTTGGTTTGGATTAGTATGTTTTGTTATGTGCACTGGGTGCGGAGTTATAAATCATACGCACATGGAAGATGGTTATTATACAGAGCACTACTGGTCATGCGGTCCAACTGCAATATATCGTGCACTCTCTACCTATATAGTTGAAAATAATATACCTATCGATATACCGGAACGAAATGATATTAGTAGACATATACAGGACAATGCCACAATCTTAAATCTTAGAACACCATTAACTTTATTGTATAAAGACTTTGTACAGATAACCTGGCCCCATGAATTAAAGGAAGTCGTAGAATCATATGGGTTTACGATTAAAGAGCTTAAGAATGTAAAAGAGCTTACCGCGCACGGTACTGGTTTGATATTAATCCACAAGAAGCGTACGGTAGATTATCACTGGATTTGCTACCCGGACGTAAAGAACCCAGAGTCATATTGGAAAGACCAGACAAGAGTTATTAACGTATATGTGATTGAGTATAAGGGTAACTAGTCGAATCTATTATTCTCATCCCAAAACGCTTTGATTAAATCTATTATCATCATAGCTACCCACGGTATAATAACAAACGTTAAGAACAAAATCCCTAGTATACTTAAAATATTCATAATTGATCCCAATATTATTTAATCTTAGTATGGAAGAAACTATGGCCGAATATAAATAATTGCAGTAGTGCACAATGATGTGGCTACGAAATGGTGCGAGAAATCGGCCAGAAAGTAAAAAAAATGACAATGAATCATATTCATGGACAAATGGTCCCTGTAGTTCGCGGGGAGTTATTAACATCAGTAGACCAAATCTTCGACAAAATGCTTCGAGATGCTATGCCTAATTGGCAAGATGATTTCGGCATTGACTTTACAAAGGGAGCTTATCCTAAAGTCGACGTAATTGATGAAGATGAAGCTATCTTTATTGAAGCAGAAGTACCAGGTTTATCAAAAAAAGACGTGCGAGTCGATGTGAAGGATAATCTGCTCACGGTCTCTGGAGGTCGTCTAGCAAAGGGAGATCCTGATAAGCCACAGCCTCGCTATATTCTTAAAGAGCTTAAACGTTCTAATTTCCAAAGATCGTTTACCTTAACGGATAAGCTTGATGCTTCAAAGATTGAAGCTAATTTTGAAGACGGTCTACTTACAATTGCTATACCAAAAAGGATACCAGAAGAGCCAGAATCAAGATCAATTAAGATCAAATAGGAAATATATTTCCTGAAACCACGCAAGAGTCTCAGCTGAGACTCTTGTTTTTTTAATGTTGAGAGACTAAATATTGTTAGTGGATAAGTTTGACGACAAAATAAATACCTATCTGAAAAAGTATTTCATACCGGAAGTGCTCTCTAACGAGTTACTGGCTAGTATTGAAACCAATTTAACTTCTCAACCCTCTGAAGATCAAGAATTTCCGGCGGAGTAACCACTCAAGCCGGGGAATACAAAAGAAAAATAAATATATGAAACTACTAGAACATCTCGATCATCGCGATTGTAGAAACGGTCTAATCCTCGGATTAGTTGGTGTAGGTCTCATTCTCGGTGTTAATATCGGGATCGACCTTCTCCACTGGGGACTGTTACTTGTCGGAGCCAATACTCTTCTTAGTCATCACGATCACTAAGAGTATAGTTCCCAATCTCGATCTATCGATCTAACAACCGGGCTCTTCGGAGCCCGTTTTTTTATGCTTAAATATAAAAAATGTATACGTATAATGCTACGCTAATGAGGGTTGTCGATGGTGATACTATTGATGTAATATTTGACTTAGGATTTGATGTCCATTTAAAATCGCGAGTCCGGTTATATGGAATCAATGCACCAGAGTCTAGGACAAGAGATTTGGAAGAAAAAAAGAAAGGTCTAGCAGCTAAGAGCAGATTAGAAGATATTCTTCAGGATAGCACATTCACAATTAAAACGCGGTTAGAGGCCGGTAAGTACGGACGCGTCCTAGGCGAGATCTTCCTAGAAGATGCAAATGTTAACCAGCAATTAGTTAAAGAAGGTCACGCAACGCCGTACTTTGGCGGTAAACGGTAATTTCATCTAGAATTCCGGAAGTATTTCCCTAAGTAATTTTATGGAATGGATATACTATATTCTAACATCACTGACCGGTGTCATTATAGTTGAATTTGTTGGGTACTTGTGGCACCGGTGGGTCGAGCACCGGGAATTACTAGGAAAAAATGTCGCATTTAGACATTATAAGCACCATGAGACTGTATACCCCGTTACCAATCTACGTACAGTTGAGTATAAAAATGCTAACAGTTGGACATGGTATGCTGTAGGGTTGGTAACTTCAGTTACAGCATTCACATTTGCTCCATGGCAGTATGCATTAGCTTTTGCTTTAGGTGCTTGGATATATGCTTGGGGAATTGTGCTGAACATGCACTCATTATTTCATGTATCCGGCCACCGGTTATGGAAGTATAAATGGTTCCGAAAATTAGTTAAGCTTCATGACATTCACCATTATGATAACGTCAATTACGGTATTTGTCTGTTTTTTATGGATAGGTTATTTGGTACATACTCTGAAAACTTCCCGGTGGATAAGCAAGGAAATCGAATCAAGTATAATATGTTCAAGTCCTATCAATATTATGTAGATGTCGATGGTAATGTGACACGTTAAATGCGCACTGTTCTAGTAATCGCAGCTCATGCAGATGATGAAGTCCTAGGTGTAGGTGGTACTATAGCTAGACATGTCACCTCCGGAGATCAAGTACATGTTGTGATAGTATCAAACCGAATTCCATATAAATTTGGTGTGGAAGAGAAGATCCATGCCGTTGAGGCACGCCATACATTAGGATATAAAACCTTGAGATTCTTAGATTTAGATGACATGGATTTAGATGGTAAGCTTATACATATTATCGAGCCTTTAGAAAAAGCGTACAATGATATATCTCCGTGTACAGTGTACACTCACCACCACGGTGATAATAATCAAGACCATCGCGCTGTATTTGATGCAAGTATGGTTGTATGTCGCCCGCAGCATAAACCCCCAGCGAGATTTTATAGCTACGAAGTACCATCGAGTACAGATCAAGCTGTTCAAGACAATAGTCACATCTTCACACCAAATCACTACGTCCAATTAACACATTCTCATCTAAGGAAAAAGATTAGAGCAATGAACAAGTATAAAAATCAGACTAGGAGGTATCCAGACTCGTCTAGATCATCAAAAGGTATAGACGTGCTTGCCAGATATAGAGGAGCCCAATCAGTTGCAGAATTTTCAGAAGCATTTATACTATTACGTAGTATACAATGAAAAACAGAAAGATATATTTTGCACGCTTTACAGATAAACGAGACGGGGAAGTATTTTATAAGATTGGTCAATGCTATCAATACGATGCTATAGAGAGATTTAAGGTTAAGCCAGAACAATATGAGAATTACAACATCAAGATTATGGCCAGTGCCTGGGGCCCAGCCGATGAAGTGGACGTTCAAGAACAAGAACTTCTGGAAGTTAAGAAAAAGGACTTCTGGATCGAAGGTAAATTCTCCGGGATCACAGAAGTCAGAAAGTTTAATAGGAACGAGATTGGATATATTATTAAGCGACTACAACAGTTAAATTCAGATTGGTATGTTAAGAGGCATAGTAAACAAACTTCGAATAGTAGTTGAGACAATATACGTTATTATTTTAGCTGCATGTTACTTTGTAATACAGCTTGGTATTATGCTGTATGTACTCCTCTTTAAAGATGAAAAAAATAATTAGAGCTTTATTTTGTACTAAGATCAGAGCATCGATATGCTCATTTGCAATAATTGGCGTGGCATTGAGCTTCGCTTTAGGACCATATTACGGCTTCTTTTACTGTAAGGGGGATAGTATGCTACCGACTATTGCAAACGGTGAATGGGTTATAATTCAAAAATCTGCGAAAGGCTATAGACCAGAGATAGGTGATATAGTCATTATCAATAGCCATAAAGATGGGACATTAATTAAGAGAGTATTAGCCGGTCCTGGTTCCCATGTAAATATAGTAGCAGGTATCATATACATAAATGGTAAGCTCTATAGAGATGAGTTCACACATACTACTGTCGAGGAAGTTACGTACACTGCTGACCCTCGCGAAGATGAATATTGGGTCATCGGCGACAACAGAGGCGAGACAATGTATGATAATATGCCAATCTCAGAAATTTCCGGTAAAGTTATATGGTAAGGCTTGACGTTCCTCGCATTAGTTCGTATAATTAATGCAATGAAACGGTTAAATAAGAAATTTACATCTAGAGGGTTCGACCATGTCCAAATCAAACGCATCAATCGCCGGGCCATATACAAAAGGACACCTAAAGATCAGCCATCAAGCCGTCCACACTATGAGGTTATTATGATAGGGTCACATAATGGTTACAAATTAGGTGGTT
>Ga0098044_1000089_pt1 | contig 49394 bp, 31 predicted proteins | sample 10_taG_FD_75053 | JGI IMG/M metagenome (GOLD analysis project Ga0098044, IMG submission 75053) | Marine viral communities from the Subarctic Pacific Ocean - 10_ETSP_OMZ_AT15264 metaG | ecosystem: Environmental > Aquatic > Marine > Oceanic | place: Pacific Ocean | collected 2015-01-16 | reverse complement strand
CATAACTACGCCAAACTCGTTTGCGGCGGCTGCGGCTTGAGTGAAAGCGCCGCCGTCGATGGCGATTTTGCCGTTCTTGTAATCTGCTGAGTGATACTGCATGAACACGTCTGGTGTTAATGCTACAACACCTGCCTGGTAAAAGATGAGGCCACACTTGGCGTCATACCCAGCATCTGCTTCAATCACCCCGGCGGCGTGACCGTCGTCAGTTACTTTAAGTATTCCATACTCGCCGGCTGGAGAGTTTACTTTGTAAGATGTTGCTGCGCCATCATCTTTGATTGTTAATATTTTACCACCAGCGTGCATAGTTGCTGCCTGTGTCTGTGTTAGTGTTGCTGCGTCAGTTCCGGCAGTGTGACCGTATTCCTCAACAATACCAAGCTGCATTTCAAATGTTCCCTTCTTAATCTCGTCCTTTGATAAAAGGCGAGCAATGTTGAAGAATATGAGTGCGTTGTATTTTGTTCCATCGCCGGAAGTGGCTAGGTTGCCATCAATGTCAAACTTTTGAATAGCGCCGGATGCGTCGTGTCCCATCAACACTTGAGCCATCTGATTATAAATGTTATTTCTCTTAGAGTAATAAGTGTGAGAATCAAGTGTTGTGAGAACGGTAGTTCCGTCGTAGGGGCCGGCGCCGTTAGAGTCGAGGTTTACTGAACCGCTTCCCTTGAAGTCAACATGGTGTCCAAAAGTCATATCAAAAATATGGTTAGCAGAAGAGCTTAGGTATGGGTAGTCATATACGGACTGAAACATTCCGTGTGCGTAGGTCTTGACGTGTACTTCTGAGCCGACGACCCCGTATGTTCCGTAAATGATAGATCCGGTGATGGGGATAGCCTCATGAAGCAGTGTTCTTGAGTTAGCAACATCATCAGATAAAAATGTCTTGAAAGTGGTGGCCATGTTTTAATACTCCTAATAATTCTTCTTAACAAATCTAACTGGTATATCTAGAGAATAGCCAGTAGTTGCCCCTGTTACTCTAATGTTTGAATCAATAAAAACATAATAATTCGTAGCGCCGTCGACGGCCATTTTGGAAGCAGCGAGGGCAGAGGGGCCGGTGCCAACCTGATCAAATAAATATGTACTCGTGTTTAAATCAAGAGAGGCTCGAACCTTAAACTTGAGAGTTGTACCTCGTGGACCCTGAATTGCGGTTGCGTCAGTGGCTGCTGTATCGGTGTTGTCTGAAACGTATGTGCTATCTGTTGCTAGAGAAAAATAGTAACTTGCGATATTGTCATCATCAACAAAAGATACAGAAGCGAGAGCGCCGGAAGCATTAGTTAGAGAAGCAAATCGGTTATCAACTCTTACAATATACTGTGTCTCATTCAAATCTGAATCGATTTTAAAGGATGGTGAAATTTCTGTGGTGTCTAAGCCCTGGTCAACTCTAATTTCATTAGCAGAGCCCGATGGGTTTTCACCAAACAAAATACCCTTGCCAGACAAGCTTGTTGCTGATCCAAAAAGATCTCCTGTTAGTTCTAGCTCTGTAGCCTCGTCAACGGCAACCATATACATACTAGTTGGAATGTTTACATTGTCTGGGGCGGCGTCGACGGCTGTAACTCTCTTTGAGTTCGGCTCGGATTCGTTGAGTTTTAGAATTGGGAGATATAACAAGTTAGTCCTTGGGAGAGACATTAATTTATTTCTGAGACTTGATGTATTGTTAGTAAAAGCTTCCATTACTGGAGTCTGCATTATCTCTAAATCATAATATGCTGAACCTGATGCATGGGCGCTATTATATAGGGTGTAATCGATCTCATCGTCACCAAGAGCAAACTTCGCTATTCTAAAGCTTCCATCTCCTTTGGCCAACCTTGCTCGACCGGCATCTGTCAGTACTGCATCTAAAATTATGTCTCCTGAGTTATCTAAAAACGCCATTTTACTTTATCTCCTGTATCCGTAGGGTCTTATACGAAATAAATAGTCATATCAAACAAATAATCCTTTTTATGATTTAAGAATCATCCGTTTCGTGTTTGTGTGTAAATCTAAAATCTACTTCTGCTCGGCGACCTGTGCTCTTCGAAGTTATTCTCATCTTAAATCTTCGATTCCACAATGTCTCGTCGGCGGTGCCCAGGCTTATTCTTGGCATCTCGTCATAAGTTAAATTTAGCATTTCAGAACTTATGTCTGACTGCTCTGTTGCGGGAGATATTTTTATAAACTTATTGATGCCCTTCTTTTTGTTCTTTGCTTTTTTATAATCTAGTTCACAAATTTCATGAGCCATATACACTATCCCGCTGTTCTTGACTATCTCTACTTGGTGAATATGAGATGGGTAAGAAAGTTTATTGTGAATGTCCCTACTTCTTATCATGTAATAATATTTTGTATTTGGGCGCAGCATATCATCATAAGTTGCAGAAGTCGCTTTTTGTGGCGTGTCTTTAAAAATGTCTGTACTTACAGATGCGAGGATCTTGCCCGCAAAATCTTTATATGCGGTTGGCCTAGCTGTTGTTCTGTAGACCTCAAAAGAAACTGGATGGTCGTCCGAACGATACAAAACTTGAGACGTGGGTGTGTTCAACCCTTGAGCATCTATAATGTCATTTATTTCTGAAACTTCAGTAGGCTCTATGATTACCGGTGCTTTAATATAGCTGCCCGTGTTGCCATTAAGAAGTAGTCTTATTAAGTTTTTTCCTTTAAATTGAACAAACTCAACATCAGGAGCGATGGATGGAGAGTCTACGATCTTCACCGTTTTTGAAAACAACAAATTCTCTGATATTGAGACATCGGGTTTACAAGTCGTGGTCAGGGTTATTCTTGCTTGGCGGGAAGCAGAGGGGGGACGGGATGGAACGGTGCCGGAATATTGATATTTGCTCCCGACAATCATCTCATACCCAAAGACATTGTATTTATATCCCTGCTCATATTTGACCTGTGTGTCGATGAACTTCTGTAAATTTATATCATTTGAATTTAAGAAATAAAAGTTTTGAACGAGTTGATTATCGGCTCTAAGCTTTTCGACCCTATAGAGGAAAGTTTCAGAATAACAAGGGACACCCTCTGTCATTTGTCGATATGTCCTCATCCTTTGTCTGACCAGTATTTTTACTTTCTGCTTCAACACCTCGGTCATTAGCCCTCTGTCGAAAGTGGGTATTGGGGAGGGTTGTAATAAAGATAAATTCTCATCTTCACTATAAAAGTAGGTGGATTCGAGGCGCAGGGGGGAATCCTTTGGAGTGTTAATATTTGACATTAGCTGCTCAAAGGACATGATTCTCTTGTTTATTGTAGAGTTTTCAATGCGCTTCTCGGGGGCTGTGCCGGTAGAGCGTTGAAAGATGTTCTCCTTGCTTTCAAAATATGAAATGTTTCTTGGTGAAGTAAACCCGACATTATTCTCATAACCATTGCAGATATCTCTTTGGATAATCTTGGTCATTTTTGTTGCTTTTATATACTCTGCAAACTCTGTTGTTGGGTCCATACTAAATTCTATGTCAACATACATTGGAAAGAGAACCTTTTTCTTCGAGATCTCTGTTAAATATCCAACGTCATAAGACATTAAAAAAACATTATTATACCTACTCATCGCTAGCTCGTTAGAAAGTATTCCTCTTTCTAGGGCGTCGAGAACGTGGGGGGGGTGGACTGCCTCATCCACTGCTCCTCGGGTGGGATCGTCGCCATGGCGTTCGGTGTGGCCGGCGTCGGAGCCGGGGAATGATCCTCCTGTGGAGCCGCCAGAGAAAGCGGGGGGTGGGGATTCGTCCGACGTGCCAGGGGTATCGGGGGCTGATGGCTCTGGTGCCACCAGAATTAACTCTGATGGGGTTTCTGGTTCTTCGTCTAAGAATAGAGAATAAAAGTTTGGTATCCGCTGCTGCTCTATTATTGATTTGTCGGTGTACTTTTCTTCTACACTCTCTTGATAGAAGTTATAAAAAGAGGTTATATCAACATACGATGGGTTCGATGTGACACCTAAATCATCAACAAAAGATTTGCTGACTGGGTAGTCTACCTTTGAGTAAGAGTCGACATATTCCGGTCCTAGTGCGTTGCGAATCGCATTGCTGTATTGGGCATAAGAAACACGATTACTAGAATAAGTTATTGTTATGTTCTGTCTAAATGCAAATGAATAATAAGAATCGGGATCTGGTGTTACTCCCACCTCGTTGTGGGGAGTTATATTAAGCGGCAAAACATCAGGAGAATGCTTTTCATTAAAAAGAATCAACTCTCTTGTGGTATTATTTTCAGTATAAAACCTGCCAGAGCCGGCACGGATAACGTCTGACACGCTGGAAGACTCAATATAGCCCCTTAATTTAGAAGGTGTAATGTCCGAATCATATAGGCCAGACTCGATGCATTTAGAAACTCTTCCAAATCGGGTGGCCGATGTTATCGGTTCCAAAGAGCCTGGGCGGGTTTCCGTTGGTTCACCGGATGAGGGTTCTGATTCTGATGAAGAGACTGACGTGGATGTATCTGTGCAACCCGCTGCGGGTGGACGCTCTTCGGTTTCTCTGTCTCTTTCGTCGGTAGCCATATTATTATAAATATCCTAGCCCAGGATTTGTTGTTATAAACTCTGGCGGGGGGGTAGTTTCTGATGAACTCATCAATTTTGAAAGTATTCTTTTTCTAACTGGAATTGCTGGAATTGATGTCGCCTCGGCGGACGAGACAAAATTTCCAACATCAATAAGAAACAATTCATCATATAATGGTAACACCATTTTCTCATTTATGTTAATAGAAATCTTCGTATTTTGATAAGGGGACAGTCTACAAACTATTTGACCGCTTGAAAGGCCAGAGATGGCGCCTCTTGTTAAAAGCTGCCATCTCGAATCTATCGCAAGGTATTCAACTCTTCTTAATAAATTCACATTTACCTGAAGTATTGGATCTTGTCCTGTCGTAATGCCCGATGGCGGAAAGAAGTCGTGATTAGAAGTGCCAGGGGTCATTGATGACGCAATAATAGCAAGAACTTGATTCGGTAAAGCTGCTATTTCACCCCTTGATAGCGTCTCAATTTTATTACCCGTGTTTCTTAAGTTGTAGAAATTTATATTAGAACTTTCTTCGGAACCAAGAAAGTAGCTAGATAAAAATGATTGACTTCCTGAAGGCATTTGTGACTTTGGCCCAGGCGTGGGAGAGTTCTTCTTGACAAAAAGCTTGTCTACGGCATCAAATATTATTGTTCTTTTCTTCGAGTCGGAGGCGGAGGGTACGAGGTCGGTGACGTGGCCCGACGATAGGCGGCGGGGCGGGGCTTGAGGATCATAAAGTGTTGCTCCTTCAAAATAAAAAGAATCTAGTAAGCTTGAATTGGTTGCCAGCCTCTTTGCCATTGTCTTGTTGCTGTTAGAAGAATGAATATTCTCATAGATTCGGGAATACTCATTGGTGCCAAGCGTTAGTGTCCTAATATCGTAAATATTTGTGCTCAAGTGAACATATTGTGGCGATAAAAACGAGTAATCGTTTCTTGAAACTTGCTGATTCGTAGTGACCTCTGTTGTCGATATTCTTATAGATGTGGAGTCTTCGGCGAACCACTTGCTTGATTCCTCACTTACTCTTTGATCCCACTCTCTGAGAGATAATGTTGAAAGTCCATTCGTTGTAGTTGGCGTGGTTATGTATTGATATCCCAAGCTATCAGGTGTAGAGGCGTCCAGAACATATTGGAAATGTTTTCTTGCTTTAATTGTAGGGGGGGTGCTGCTCTGATAGTTTTTTTGGCTCTTTGTTACTGGAGCCCCCATCGTGTCGGAAACGGCAGATGTAAGCTTCTCTATTAAATGATCATAAAGCTTTGTAAACAACAATAATCCTTCAAGGGTGGCCGAGTGTGGGTGGATCATGTTCGTGATTGACGCTTCAACGGGCACTCCAAAGACTGCGTTGTACGCCTCTGAGAATGTGGCAAGGGGGTCAATCCATGGCTTGGGGGATGTCGGGTATCTTCTGTACATTTTCTCTATTGCAGTTCTAGACAGCTTCCCGGTAAACCTGTTTACATTATTTTCTCGCCTATTCGAAGTAGATCTAACTTCTTCTGATACATCGTAAACGTGTGGATCGTTTCTTACTGTTAAGTGTTCTGATAGCGATGGTTTGTTGAATTCATTGAGATACCCGTATAAGAGCGCTTTATTCGAATTAAGCTCCGACAGCAGCCTCTTTAAATATATTTTAATCCCATCAAGCATTTCGATCTCAACATAATATGAATACTTGCCGTCAGTTATGCTGGCTGATTCAGTGTCGGTGCCTGTATACGAAACTTTGCCAACAAATGGGATGCTCATTTTTACTTTTCTAATATTATCAGAAGAGGAGGCATTCCCAGCAACCACCCTTGCTACAATTGATGGTTTTGAATCTTGCGTATTTTTAACTACCGGCTTTTTTATCACTGCGCCGGCAGAATTGGAAGACTCTTTTTCTACGGACCTCACTCTCATAAGTTGCAGTAAAATGACGTGAGACAAATCTATAATCTCGGGGAGGGCAGCAGGAAGGTTGGATATAACGCCAGCGAAGGGGGATTTGCTTTGAAGAAGTTTTCCTATATCAATATCAAATAAAAAGTTTATTGCTCCGTCATGCTTTCTAGATGTCTTGAATTCCGATATTACCTTCTCACTTCCAACCCTGAATTCTCTTTGGCTGCTAAAGACAGATTTTGACGATCTTTCTGTCAAGTCCTCAGAGAGTAGTGAGGTGTCCTCCTTTTTAGGCGGACGAAGGGCTCTAAAATCTTGTAATGTTGTGTTAGGAACATCTGTAAGAAACAAATCTTCAGAAGATGAAAGGGCGGTGGTGGGGGTTGTGTATCTTCCATCAGAACTTATTTCTACCATTCCTGGCCATATTTTTCCGTCACCGGTTGTAAAAACATGTGATGTTGAAACCAACTCTGAGTCTTTGAACACGATCTCTGATGACATTTTGCCGTTCATTCTTGTTGATAGCGACGGATTTGGTATTCCATATGATCTCAAAAAACCATTCATGTCCATATAACACATCACATAATACGATAAATTCTCTGGGTTTGTGGTATCGGAGTGAGAGAAGGTGAAAGTGTGTGAGAAACTAATGTTGTAAATCCTTGTGCCATCATCTAAAGTTTCATATACGCCTCTATCAATGTTAAACTCTGGGTTTGTTAAAGAAACTGTTCGTATATCCAGACCTTCAGAAGTTATGCCAGTCCACTCATCAGTTCCTGGGTTTGAGCTTATAAGCTCTTTGGCTTCCGAAAATGATAAAACGCCGGCATTTCTCGATTGGACAATTCCAATTTTTAAATATTCGTGTAGATCCTCTCTCCCAATTAAGCTAGAAAATATATGATTATCAGACTCTTTCATTGTTATGTTCAGAGTTGTATTCAATCGGCGTGGGGCGGGGCCTGTGGCTGCACGCAGCACGATGCTGGAGGGTCGTCTGACTCTGTCCCTTATGTGTGGGTTTGCTACTCTATCCGGTGAGGAGGAAGTGTCTTCAAGTATAATTGAGTCTATATAGACGCCAGGAATAGTGTCTCCGAACAATCCTTCATTTTTAATAGTTGTCATAATACTTTAGCAGTCATCCCCTGGTGTGGATGGGTCTGCTCCATATACCTTCTTAGAAGGAGATGTTTTCGAAACTGGAGAGCATCCAAGCTCTTGGTTGGTGTAATATTCATCTCTGTTTTCATATTTATCAATGAGGTCGCAAAGTTCTGTACTGTTTATTGCCGAGTCCGTTGTTATATCTAAATAGTATTCAACATAAGATGAATCAATAACTGGCGTTGTCGTGGTGGAGTTTGTTTCATCCAACAAAATGCCATTAACTATATTATTTCTTGTCTTTGGTGTTATATTTAGTGGGGTAAGCTTTTCTACGGTGTCGCCGATGGCCGCATCTGGAACGTCTTCTATTAAGAAAAATTCTATTTCAAAATTATCTTTATTAAACGGAGCATTCTCCTCTTTTATCTCAAACAACATGTCGTCGCCACGAAGCTCCACTTTAGAATCTCTTGCAAAGAACACTTCGGCAGACTTGGCATTAAAATCTTCGACGCCGTCATAAACAGAAATGTCCACCTCATCATCAAGGAGCGAGATTCTTTTAACTTTTGTTTTATATTCAGAGTTGTTCATGGATATTAATGGGACGTTCTGGCTTGGAAAAACCCCAGACTTTCTTATAAGTGTCGAGTCAATGGCACCCATTAGTGGTGTGATTCTCCAAGCTGGAATATATTCATCAGTATATTTAGAATTTCCAAGTGGTGCAGAAAAAGCATAATCGCTCGCTGGAACTTGTCTGTGCATTTCGCTTCTTATAGACTCTTCTCCAGAGCGAACACTTTCAACATTCTTATAAACAGAGTTTTCTATACTTGAATAAACATACTGCGCTTTAAGTCTTGGGGTGTTTTCTAATATTCTATCTTGGGAGTCGCTCTGATTTTCTGAGCCTTCTGTATACGCAATATCATACAGAATATCATCATCAAAGAAGGCATAGTGCGATGGTTTAAACTTACCCTTAGAAAGTAGTTCTTTACCATACTGCGTAAGCTGTATTTCTATAACCTCTTCTTTTTTGTTATAAAACTCTGACATTATTCTTCTTCCGTAACTACAAACTTTAATATATCTTCTTTCTTATCTTCTGATAGTTTTCCAAACTTTGTGGTGGTTCCGTCATAACTCTCATCTGATAAAATCTCGATGCCGGCGTCAACCTTAGCAAGCTCAATCAATGAGAAGAAGTCATATGGCCAGTTGTAGCTGTAGTAATTATCAACCTCGCTAACATTAAAGTCAAAGTTAAAGCGATCGTCCTTCAAAAGACTGCTGTAGTTTGCTTTACCCTTCTTCTTGACTCTAAAAATCATCCATCTTACGTTGTTTGGTGGAGCGCTGCCGCCGAACAAATCAACCCTAGTTAAGTCGTGGGATAAAGACTGGTTGTCTTTTTCTGCTCTTTCGGAAATTCTTGGCATAACCCCCTGCCAGATGTCTGATAAATCTGATTGGTTTAAATTGTGTTTAAACTCAATAAAATACATGACAAACGGATCGATAGTTTCATAATTCTCAAAGTTGTATTGAGGTGGTATATAATACTTGTCCATCATCTTGACCATGTTGGAAATTGATGTCTCTTCTATGTCCTGAGACATTCCGAAGTCGCCTGACATGATTGGGGGATTTCCTGCCTTCATATTTTGTTTTTGTTTATTAAGGATTGTCTTGTCAACCTTAAAGAAGTTCTTGTTCTCTATTTGCGTTGTGCGGTCGGGGATGGAATCTTCTATAAATGGAATCAAAACAAGGGCTTCGCTAATTTCTTTTTCTACGGCGACTTTTCCGATTCTTTTTTCTAGTTCGGCGCCTGGGAGGTCGAAGCCGCAGATGTCAATAAGAGAGGGGCCGATGGAAGTTTCTTCTAGTTTTAAAAACAACCCTTCGTTTCTTCTTGGGAATGCGCCATAGCCAGACCACAGGCCGATGCCTTCACGATCAGAGTCTCTTGCATCAGATGCCGCAGTTACCAATTTAGTCCTATTGTTGTTGTTATTAAAATTAAGCACCGGAGACTCAAACTTTGTGGAGATGTTCCAGGCAAAAGACCCATTAGAGGCTGATACTGGTGTATTGGTGATCGCATCATATTCAATAGATTTGATTTCAACTTTGTTCTTAAATGCTATAGAAGAATTAAGCTTCATCATCGCCTTGTAAGCCGGTGAGTTTTCACACCCTGACTCGTTAGATAACAAGGGTGCTCGTACTTCTTCGAGTTCTTCATTGTTTTGTTTTCTTACTGTCGAGTTAAACTTCTGTCTTGCCTCTTCGTTGAAATAGTCAATTTTAATACCACCAATAATTTCATCCAAGCTGTACCTTCTGGATTCTGTTGCAGTGAATGCAATTCTTGCTACTGCTTTTCCGTGAAAGTATGGGGGCGTATATGGGGCTTGAGCGGGATCGGCTATAAGTTCGGCAGCGTCGTTATAAGAGTCTGCATTTTTGTACCTGAAAGATGGTCCAAAATATCTGCCCTGTGTATCGCTGTAAGCGCTCAGGCTCATTTTCAAATCGCCAAGGTTATAACATGAAACATCCATATAATATGTTTGACCAGCAAGCATTGATTTAAATTCTGATTCTGGCTTTGATGTGAAGCTTGTGAGTTTTTCTCCATCTAAAAAGAATGATGGAATCTCTGCTAAGAAATTATGCATAGCCCTCTTATAAAGTTCGGAACTTGAAGGTTTAGATAGATTAAAAGATGGGTATCTCTTTGAATTTGCAATACTGCCTGCTGAACCGGTGTAATATTCTGGTGCCATGAAGAAGATTTCATTTGGGCGACCGGCAGAGAAGATGGAGCTAACGGCGGTACCTCCGGTGGCGAGAGTGGTTTGAGATGGCACAGAACTAATCATGTCCATTTCAGAGTTTACTGTTCCGTCAGGATTTATAGACTTAATTCCTAATGCTGTCAGTGTGGATCTTAATTTTAATATTCCTCCAACCTTGAACTTTTCATTAGTGGCGGAGCCTGCTTTACCGGCATAATATTGTGTTACTCTTACCTTTGCTTCCTCTGCGCCTATCATCAAATTTGCACTTGGGTTTAGGAGATTATCAAAGACATTATAGTCCTCGATGTCGCTTGATGGAGCACCTATATAGAGAAGCTTAACCCTATGGTGTCCGGTGGAGGAAAGCCCGGTTTCTTGTAAATTCCCGAGAATGCCTGCGAGCTTGGGTCGAGACGTTCGTGAGAAGGAATCGATTTCAAATAGTGTTTGATAAAAATGCCATGTCATGTTAGATGATACGGTGGGAGGTGTTGAGGCAAATCTTCCAGTGCTTTTATCTGCGGTACGTGTTGAAGTATCAGATTCGAGAGATAAAGAATCTGATGACGGAACTGGGAATGCTATCCATCCGGTATTTCCTTTATTAGCTTCTTCATTGACCCTCTTGGCAAAGTCTATTGCGACTTGGCGGCTTAAGACATGTTCTGGTGTAGATGTGACTTCAAACTCTCCGACGGCGGCGAAGGTGCTGCCGGGAACGGTGTCGGAGCTTCTTCTTATTGGGATGGTAATCGCCTCTTCTGTTAAAGAGCCATCGGGCTGCTCTATTATTGAAATAAGAGACACATCGTTGCCCTCACAATCAAAACCATCGAAGTCTAGTAAGACGCTTGTAAAAATCTTTTGGTTAGAAAGCCTAGAAACTTCTAAGTTGTTGCCCTTCGGGAGGGTAGACTCTGGCGAGAGGAGTCCCTCAAACGGTATTCTAATGTTCGGCTCTTGTAATATTACAAAACCGGCCTTATCTGAAGGGATGGCTTCTGAAGCAAACTTTGGCTGATCTTTAAAGAAGCTTCCGGTATTTGCGGATGCCTTTGCATAATTTCCTGTGGCGGGGGCATAGGGGTTATTTCTTGTATGATACCAGTTTGGTGCTGGGGCTGTATATAATTCGTCATCGTCGGAGATGTCAGCAAGTCTGGCGCTAGTGTATGTGCCGTACTTAGCTAAGTAATTTACGGGCTCATATCCAGTATCATTTGTAAATGCTGGCCAATCTACGGCGAGGCCGGACTTTAGTGAATTATATAAAATGCCGGGTGCCATGAAACACTGTAACAGTGATTGTAATCTTTGCGTGTCGTACATCGCATCAGAATTTACAAGGCTCTTTTTAATGCTGTCGAAATAATCTTCCTTAAATAAGCTGCCCAACTGTACTGTTCTTTGTGATGGGTAAAAGCCATTATAAGGTATCAACTTCTTCACTACGTCTGCTGATATTGTTATTCTTTTTCTTGTAAAGTCGGCGCTGTTGCTGTGATCTCTGATCACGTTATCGATATACTTGATTGGTTCAGAATGGACGTGCCTGTTAAAGAATTCGGGGCTGTAGCGACTTACCTCTTCTGTTATTATTCTATTAAATGGAACACCCATTCTCCACCAGATGGCAAGCTCATTGACGGCATGGCCGGCGGGGACATCGGTTTGGGCTAAGGTCGCAGTGGTGGTCTTCGGTGCTGTTGCTCCAAAATGGTCACTTCTTTCAGTGGTGTCGAGATAAATATTTGTAAGCTCATAGTTGTAGAATTCTTCTAGAATATTTGTTGGGGTTCCGCCGCCAGTTCCATCAGTATTTTTTCCGTATAGTTTTGCTATACTTTCTTTGGTCAACACTCCGTGGAATAAGCTCAATTCATTCATTCTTCCTACAAATTTATCTTCACGAGTGGTTCCAATCATGTTCTTTCCTGCAATGATCACATTGCCTGGGTTTAGTTGATCGGTGATATCTGTGCCTGCTGTTTCGGCAGGGTCGGCGCCAATCTCTACTGAGGTGAAAGCAATTTTTGTTGTTAGTGGGGCGGCTCCTAACAGTGTTGGGTGGAGGCCGTATAATCTTTCTCCGTTGAGCCACATCATAACTTTGGCGTGAGATGCTCCAGTTCTTCTTGGTACGAATTGTAATACAATGTGGCTATAGCTATTTGTATCAAGTGTTACCGGTATTAAGGTGTCTGTCCCTGTATCGTATTGCATAAAGTGATACATGATGTCTGCTGTTACAGCGGTTGCTGGTGAAACTGGTGTGTCGGTTGTGGCTGTTCCAACCGCATCCTTGACATAGAAGGTTAGTCCACCCTGAACCCCTGTTGTTGGAGATGGGCACTTAAGCCAGACTCCCACTTCATCAGTAACGGTGCCTGTGATATTATTTGTATCTGTGCTGTTTAATACGCAAACAGACCCCATAAAATCATTATTGTTATAAGCGTTTTGGTCGGGATTTACCCAGAAAGATAGTGTAAATGGATCTAGATCATCTACTGTCAGCGCTGAATCGAAGGATATGCCATTAGTAGATGACTCAAACTTGTCAACAATAGAATATATATAATCATTAGAGTTGATAGTTGTGTTAAATTCTAGCGCAGCAGATTGAAGGCCATTGTATGGTCTAACCTGGCGCCAGCTATCTGACTGTGCTAGAGTATCGCCGTGGAGGGTGCTATATTTAGTATAAGCGTTAGTTCTGGTCTGGGTTACTTTATCAACAAGTCTCGGAACTGTTATTGAGTTATCAATAGTTAATGTGCCGCCAGCGTAAAATTGATTTTTGTGCTTATAGCCATCATAAAGATTTTTAATATAAGCGTTGTTCATCACAAGATCAAATTCATTCTCGGTGCCTCTGGTTGTTGGATATTGAGTTCCTGTAAACTCCCCGAGCCCTCTTCTAGAATATTCTTTTTCAACAGAGCCCGTAACATTGGCGCTGGTATCGAAGTCGTGATTGGCACCATCAAGAGTTAAAAAGTTAAAGTTTTCTTTTCTAAAGTTAAGGCCGGAGGACTCTTCTGAATAGGTCTTCATATGTTGAGATATTCTAAATTCAGAAACGGTTCCATAATTTTGGCCAATGTGTCTTATGTCAATACTGTAATCTTCATATGAATTATACCATGGCTTTTTATCTACAATCTCTGAGGATCTCCAAGACCACCCTTTTTCTGTACGATCTGAGTTGTGTGGGTTATAAATCCATTGAAGTACTGGGCGGGGTGGTTCTGTCTCGGGGACAAGCACTGTTAAAGCGAGGGCCTCGGGGGGCAGTCCGCCGGGGATAGCGTCAGAGCCGGGGATGGTGGGATCAATAACTCCCGTTATGAAGTCCGAATCCTCAGTGGGGGCGGCTTCGGCAGGATCAAATGCGCCAGCAGATGGCTCAGTGAAGGCGGAGGTGCGGCGGGGAGGAGTTGTGGCTCTTGGTGATGGCGTTGGTGTCGGAGAGAAGGATCCCTTGCCGGCTAGTAGCTTAGTGATATCACCTGCTGCGGCAGAGCCGGAAGGGGGGTCTGAAAGTCCGTATGAGCCTCCTGGGGGTCTTGACACTATTGATGGGGCAGAGTCGGTTGGTGTGGATGCATCTTCAATTTCAGAAACAGTAAGGGCAGAAACTAGGGTTAACGCTTTTATGCTTGGAGCGGAGGGTCTAAAGGTAGAGATAAATTCATCATATCTTGCTGTGCCTATGTGTGCGAGATCGCCGAGAACATGTCTTAATAAAGTATCTGTTGATGCGGTGTATTCTCTTATGTCGTCAAGAGCCCAAACACTGTCGACTTGCTTGTGTTTATCATAGAAAAGAGGACTATAATTGTAACCAAGGGCATTGTATGAGAATAAATCTCTTACTCTAGAGTCTAGTGTGTCTTTCCAGAAAGTTCTTATATGTTGTCTTAGTGGATCTCCAACCCCAAAATATCCTGTTGAGTTATTCTTTGTTTTTATGTTTGATTCAGTATATTTGTTTCTCAATCTAACATACTTTGTAGCAACATATTTGTGGTTGGGGAAAATGTTTTCTTTGTATAATAAAGAAGTGAAAGTAACATCAGGAATGGCAGAAGAATACATGCTTACTAGCCTATCATAAACTTGTTCCTCATCCTTTTCCATTAGTCCGAGACGATCGTTTAAGGACTCGTTGCTGAACAACTCAATATTGTTCTTATAAGAGTGTTTGACTCCGATGCTTCCTTCGCTTTCATCTGTATTAAATGTCGTAAATACGGGGCTGTTCCATACGGCTGCTGGTTCATTATAATTTGTAAATGTAGTGCCTCTGGCTCTTATGCCCGAAACATTAACTCCGCCGGGTAGTAGACGAGTCGGCGCATGCTGTGAGGAAATAATATTATTTTTTCTTTGAGTTTTAGCAAGCTTTGTTTCTCCGGTGCGGATCTGCTTCCAAGACGGATGTCCGTATGGCCCATTTCTTGATAATAAAATTGCGTTTAAGTCTGGCCCTTCTTTCTTTAAATATTCAGACTTAGTGATGTAGTTGTGTTTAGTTCTTGTGCGACCTGTTTCATCAAAACCCATCAACCCCTTTGTAAGGCTGATTGGGTCTACAAGGATCTCATTAAGATTTACAAATGGGACGTCGGCAGTTGTAGTATCCGCATAAGTGACAGAGCCACTAATCGCAAAAGCAGAGGCGGCGTCTATTGATATATTGGCATATGAAGAAGTGTATCCTGAAATTCTGTCATGAACTGTAGAGAGTGGGGCGGTGGATGTTCCATCACCGGAAGCTGCATAGATCCAACTATACTGCCAATCACTTCTTGGTATTTGATGCCCTACATAGAAGTTGTCATAGCAGGCTTCAAAACCATATTTATTTGCATGATCTGAGTCTAGAAGGCTTGGATCGATTAGCCTCATTCTAGTGATTGGGTTTCTGTTATTTTTATGCCAAGCACCTACATCTGAAATTAATGGAGTTCCGTGAATGTGTCCACTTCGCAATCCAAACTGTGCCGTGTGGTATGTATGCCAAGCATTTAAGTGTTGGCGGGCAGAGAGGTTTCTATAGTTTATAGTGCTATATGGAGAATATTGTTCAGATTCTGCGTCGAGAGATCCTCTAGCTGATTCGGCAGGGGAGCCGGGTGCGGAGAATCTGTTTACAAAAACGTGATCAGACGTGCCAAAGGACGATCCAGCAGAATTTATATTTCTGTCCGGTAGTTGGAAGTCTGTTAGGGGAAACAATATCCCCGTATTCGTGGTATCTATAATGAATGACGAATCCGCTGTCGACGTAAATGACTTAGCGCCTTCATTCTTTACAAACCATCGATTCTGCGAGTCCCTGCTGTGAGCCTGAATGACTTGGTAGTCATGAGTATAGTTGCCGTGTGGTAGTTCATTAGACTCTGAATCTTCTGTTGCGCCTGCTGTTGTTTTAATGTTGGCGATATTCAATGGGCGTTTTGCTAGTCCATCTCGTGTATATCTAGCGGCATAGTTTGCTGTGCTAACGTCATGCGGGTGTCTTAAAATATTTGCATTCTCAACATAGAGTTCTGGGCGGGCGGTGTCCTCTTGAGTTGTTGTTAATGTAATGTGTCGGTGTTGGTTTCCTCCAACCCACTGGTTGGTGAATGGCCCCTGCATTGGAACTTCGTTTAATTCTCCGTAAGAATCACTGTGTATGTTTGTCCTATTTGCTGAAGAGGGTACTGCGGCGAGGGCCGTGGCATTGGGCGCTGAAAAGTGATAATCAAAAGGTAGTAGCGAGGCTCCCTTAACTGGGTTTAGGTATCCGCCGGCTGTGGCGTCGGTCACCGAAGCGGGGTTAGTGTTTTTAACCTTTGGGTTTAATGCCGAGAAAGAATCCAAGCACGATGGATCGTTCTGTAAAGATCCTCCAATCTCAATTCCTTGAGCGCCAGTTGTTATCTTTGTTGAAGACCTAACTGTATTATTAATATCTCTTTTAGCGTCAGAGTAGTTGATTCCACCTCGAATCTCTTTTCTTTTCTCGACGCCGAACCTGTATGGTTTCTTAAGGCTGCGGAGAGCATAAGTATTTCCCTCATAGAACGTGGAAGAAACATCATCATAAAGCTTTCTGCTAACTCTATATGAATCTCTTACTACTGCTTTTCTAATTGATTCCCTATCAGCGTCGACGGCGGGGTTGGCGGTGGTGACCCTGGCGTCACCTCGCTCGACCCTTTCGCTGTGCCAGAGGCAGGTTTCGTCTTCAGGGGCGAGAGGGTCGACTGGTGCATGGCCGTGGTCCCAGTCATACAAAAGCTCTTCAATGCCAGCAGCGCCGGCAATAGGATCTGAAGCTTTCATCTCTAGGGTAGGGGCTTTGTTCCAATATTTATTTCTTTCTAGGACGTGGCTTTCTACTACGGTTCTCAATTCTGGCGAGAAGTTCGCAGAAGCCGGAAACAACTGCTCCATCATTGAAGATAGTGAAGAATCAAGCCATTTATATAACCCTACATACTTTTCTAGTGAAGCTGTGTCTGTAATCTGTCTTTCATAAAACAACTGACGTAGTTTCTCAAGGTTCTTGTATGTCATTCGGTATCTGTTTGCCGGGTCGCCTATAAGATCGTTAAACCTGGCGATTCCAGAAAATACTTTAAGCATCTCATCGGAGATTGCTTGATGCATACTTTTCTCTGCTGCGAAGAAATATTTAACTGGTCTAGATTCTCTTGTGAATGTTTCATCGTCTTGGGAGAGGATGTTAATCATGTCTCCGCTGTTTATATTCTCAATTGGAACCTGTTTAGCTGAAGAGATGTATTCGGTCATGACAGCATCTGTACTAGATGCTGAAAAGAAATCGCCTCGGCCTGAGTGTCTGTAGCCCACAAGTTCAGAGAACCAACCATAGGGCTGGGTTACTGTTGCCTCATCAAAAGAGCCAGAGGAGAGGTCCATCGCAACAAATTGACCAGAACCATCTGTTGTGGTTACATTATCAAACTGCCAGTTAAGTGCGAGAGTCTCAATTTCTGGGATTTGTATTCTATCCGTTGGGTCTAGACTTGTAACGCCAAAGTGCGTTGGTTTATCAGGGTTTAATCTGCCAGAGTTGGTAATGTCGTAGGCGTGATACTTAATTGTATCATCATTCAAATAATCATACCAATATCTTACTGATGAAATTTTTACGTCTGATTTTGTGAGAGTGGGGGCGGTGGTGAAGTCTGTCCTGTGAGCGCCGCAATAGACTCTCTTGGCGGCTCTTAGCGCCGTGAGTGCATCGGTTTGCCCAATTGCTTGTGTGACTATAAATTCATTTTCTACAGTGTTTTGAGTGGCGTTGACGCCATAAAATTCTAACACATATTCTGGGGTTGCCGTAGAGCCGCCGGCACGATCTGTTGTTTCCATTTCCTTGTTGGAAATTTTAATCCTGACAGCGAAGTTCCACTTTTCTCCGTCATAGACGTCATGGAAGGTGTCGGAAGTTAGAGTAATAGGCCCAAAAACTGGGAAGCCGTTTGTTGACACTAGCTGGAACTTGGCATTCTTAGATACTTCATCCTCTCTGATTGCATACACTTGGAAGTTGCCATAATCATTTGCTGTGAAAGCTAAGTTGCTTTGGGGGACTGCGGGATCAGCCTCGTGTAGACCAAAAAGTGAGCTTGTTGTGAATGTTCTTCTTATCACCTCTGGTGGGGTTTCTCCTTGAAGATCTTTAGGAAAGACCACTTCTGCTTCCATAGTTGTAGCAATATAATCAACATCCGTAGCGTGACTTAGGATGTAAGATCTTGTGTTTGTTGTATCCGAAGGATCTTGATACTGATATACGTTTGCCTCGTGTCTGGTTTCATGATTAAAGTTGGCATATTTCTTCTTAAGAGATGTGTGCCTTACGCTGTCTCTAATCTTGTAGTCTGTATTGTCTGCATACAGGTTGAGTTTTATAAGCTCTTCGTCGACGCCAAAACATCTGATAAGATTTCTAAATGCTTTTTCAGTACCCTTTGACTTATAGATATAAACAATGTTGTTGTATATGTTCTGATATATAAGATTCTTAACAAGGTGGATTCTGTTCTCAAAAACTTCATCTTCATTTCTAGAGGCAAGCTCTTCGATGATTGAAGCATCGAGAAACAACTCAGGCGCTATGAATCCGGCAGACTCTAATAAGTCTTTTGCTAAAGAATAAGGCTGGTTACCTTCTTGAAATGTGGAGTAGGTCGCATCTTTTATTCTTGGCAGTACTTCGATCTGCATATAAAGCTTATCAAAATAACTTCCAAGAGCCTGGCATAATTTTTTTAAGTTTCCTGGCGAATCGATAGACTCGCCGTCGCCCTCTTGGATCCAAGCGGGCATACTCTTGAAAAAGGAGTTATCATTTCTGTGATCATACTCACGACCTTTTAGCTTAAGCTCTGAAACCTTTGATACAACGTCTGGGTTTGTTGCGTATATAATTGGATCTTTAAATTCTGTGTTTGTGTGTGTGGTTGTGGCGTGTTCATCAATGGCAGATCCAACAGAGCGAACTGTGGTTGTGTAGTTTTGTATTGTTCCGTTAGAGATTCTTCCAGAATAATCAAGAACATTGGAATCATCAGAATTAATGCTGAGTGTGTCAAAGATGCCTTCGTTAAACTTATAATAAATGCCAAGTTCGGTATTGGCGATGTCAGTGTTTACGCCACCGTTAATCTGTGTAAACCAGTGTCTTCCAATGTCCTTGGATGTTCTCTTTGTTTTCCAAAACCGAAGTTCATCAATATGAAGTCCGATATATCCACCAAATTCTGCTGTTACACCGGCAGCTTCAAGGGCGGTTGTTGGCCCATGTGTGTAGGAACCGATAGACCCTTCTAGTTCTTTTTGTAGAGCATCTCCTAAAGCTCCAGCAGCAACTGTGACCGTCTGCTCTAGTTCGCCATCGGCGTATGCCTTAATAACACAGTCAGCTTCAGAGTCTTCTAGTGTAATTGCGAAATGAGTCCAAGCTGTCGTAATACTTGTAGAGGTAACAACAGGCTCTCTTTCAAATCCTGCGCCGGCAGCAGAACGGTATGTTACCAAGAACTTGTTTGTATCATCATATTCAATAACAAGCCTTGAGTAATCGGCGGAGGCAATAGCGTTTCCGTTCCAAGCATCAAAAAGACATAAAGTCCTATTGTTCAGTGTCAGGTCGTCTGTGTTGTCTACCTTGCAGAAAAACTCTATTGTGTTTCCTGCAACTCCAGAGAGTTTTAAGTTTGATTCTCTGTTATAGGTTGTATCATATATGTTGGCATTGCCGCCTTTTTCTGGGTATTGTTTGCTAAGTTCTTCTGGATCTCCGACTGCTACTGATGGATCTCTATTTGGTCCACCAAAAAAAGTAACGTATTGTGGGCTTGATATTCTATCAAAGTTAAAGCCACCGTTAAGAACGGTTGAAGCTACCGCTGCGCCGGAGTTTAACGTAATGTACCCAGTTGTTCTTGGGTGTTCATTATCAAAAATATATCTATCAAAATAAGATGCCTGGTTTCTCCACTTCTTTTTTTCAGCAGCAGAACCATCATATGGATAAGTGTTGTATATGGACTTTATCGAGTCTTCATAATAAAGCTCTGCTGTTCCATATTTAGCGAAATTGGCAGGATCGGAAAAATCTATCTTTGGAATAAATTCATTTCTAGAAATACTTTCAGAAACAATATAATCGTGCGATTCAACCTCATCTGTGAGTTGATCTAGCTTCTGCTTCGTTAATATCTTATTAGACTTTTTACCGAATAGGTCTTTAATTGACATTACTTCTCTACTCTAAACTTGAAAACTTCTGGCTGTTCTTTTACCTCGCCGTTGATGACGAACAGGAGTTTGATGCCGTACATATATCCGGCTTCTAATTGAGACATATCAAGATCGAAGTAACTACCCGAGGCATCGTATGATAGCTTTGTGTGGTCGTTACTTGTGGTTGCTGTGTCTCGTCCGTAATCAATTACTGTCTCGTCGTCAACGACTCGGAAAATCTTATAATAAGACTGCTCAATCGTGGTGGTTTCAATAGTATTATTGGCCACTGTATAAATAGTGGGGCTCCAATCTTTTAATCGAGTGTATAGTCTAAATCTGCCAACCTCTGAACGTGAGTATTCTGCCTTCATATTTGAAATATTAATAACATATTCAGGGTTGGTTTGTGCTGTGGACATATCGGATGTTGATCTCTGTTTAATAGTGAGAGTCTCGGCATGCCAAACTTCGTTTTCATCTGTGCTTGTATACCATTTAGCATAAACAGATGTGCGAGCAGTATCGAGTATTCCAGTGATATAGTATACACCTTCGCTTTCTCTAGCTCCGGTAGTCCACTCTGCGATACCTCCTGGTGCGGGTATTAACTCATCACTTGCGTTAAAAAACTTAACTCTTGGACGTAGGGTAGAATCACCTTTAACATCGGTGGGTCTGCCGGCAACATAGTTTCTTAAGTAGAGTTTGTGTGTGTTGTCTGCGACTGTCATCAAAGAACCAGAGGCATAGAAGTTGCCTCGGTCATCTGTTTGTGCTGAATCCCATCGTGCTTCGAGGGCTGGCCTTTTGAAAAAGAACTCAGAGCCACGAGCAAAAAACTTCTTTGTATAATATGAGCGTTGATCTGTGCCGTCTTCAAATGAACCACTCATAGAGATTAAGACTCCGTAGTTATCTTTTGTTGCGGGTGTAGCGATCCACTCATCAACAAGGGTTGTAATATCTATTGAGAGATCTTCATCGCCATCTTCAAATGTTGCTGTATATACTGGGGTTGCGTGAACCTGTCCACCCTCAGTTCCCCAAGTAGTAGAGGCAGCACGATATTTCCAGCCAGAGCCAGATCCACCATTGTGTGCGTCTTCGTCCTTGTACTCTTCCATATCAAGCCCGTGGCCTTCACTCCATTCTTCGCTAAGGGCTTGTACTACAACTGTAAAGTTTTTTGGAAGTGTATTTGGGTGGACTGCGTTATAGAGATTTAAAACATATTTAACGCCAGTTGTAGGAATAGTTCCGGCAGTGCGATCAGCAATAATATCTGCTACTGGGAACTGGATTAGTATTCTTGATTTTTCTAACTCTCCAACCGGAGGGATTGAGTTGTCAAAAGTTTGTCCATAGATTGAAAAGACTTCTAATGAGTCAGACAACCCCATATTTGAGCCAGTGGCTCTTGTTACTAAGTCTTCCTTGAATGCGTTTGTGATTGTTGTATCGGCATCGGCTATGTACTTTTTAATAGACATTATTTGATGATTCCCTTGATATCAGTTTTTAAGAATTTTACTTCATAGATGACGTTCTTTGGCATTTCAATGTATCGACCGTCAGCAGAGATTGCCTCCTCTAGATCAAAACGTATGCTTGAATAGTTAGTACCTATCTTTTGATAGACCCTGACGCTGCTAACATCTAAGAGTCCTTCGACCTCTTTTAGTTTCGCATAAATGTCGGTGATAAAAAATGGTTCTCCGATGTTGGGGTGAACCGAGAAATGTTCCCTTAGTCGCTGTAAGGCATCAACATATATATCTAGCGAGTTTCTACTTATGTCCCCGATCGCTTCAAAATTAATTCCAATATTTATTACCTTTGCGCTTAAGAGATCGATCGTGTCGTTTATCATCTTGTTTTTAGAAAGCCAGGTTTTTATGTTCTTTTTTACTACAGAATTGGCAGGTGTCAAAAACCCACTTGCGTCTTCGGCGATTAAATAGGCATTTAAATTTCTTTTGAAAGAGTCATCATCTCTTACAATATTGGCTCTTTTTACGGAACCAAACTTCGACGGCATCTGATAAATTAAAGCCTGGTAATCTTCTTTTGTGACCGCCCTGTTTTGGGTTGCGAAATTATCATATATCCTTTTCTTGAGTTCCTTGGAACTTGGTATCGACACATCTCCAATTATTGGAGATTCATTGTTGACCTCAATAGAAGATTTCACATTGCTAACTAAAGCGGGTGTTAGTGTGGCCGGGTTGGCAAACTCAAAAATAGGAATTGCAACATTATTTAGCCGCCCTGTTTGACTATTTGCGTTTGACGTGTTGTTCATCCTTGCCGTAATAAACAGTGTTGTGTTCGAGGGGGAAATGCCCATCTTATCAGTTTTTACAAGCTTACTTGGATTAAAAGAAGTGTCTGTTGTATACGTTTTTCCATGTCTTTGAATTAGGGCAGATGCTGGGTCGGCGATAGAATCTTCTGGCGTGTCGACTTTAGAAGATGCGCCAAACTGGAGGTACATCTTTCTTCCCACAACTTCTGTTATAAACCTTCTTGGTGTTACAAAGGGTTTCATAATCGCTGTGGCCTGGTCGTTTGTTGAGGATGAGCGGTTTGCTATGGATTTATAAATAACGTCTTGTGATAAAAACTCTGTCTCGTAATATTCATTTCCATCTGAATCTGTGACAGATATGATCTCTACGACATCTTTTGCATTTAGAGAAAGTCTTAAAAATTCCTTGTGCGATCCTAGAGTGACTGTCTGCTGAACAAGCTCTCCCGAAACTACCTCACCAAATGCTTTAATTGCGTAAAGTTCAGGTGCTCCGGTAGAAGCATTAACTCTAGAAACTCTTACTTCGTTATTGGGGTTGCTGAATATAACATCTTCATTTAGAATATATTTTGCACCAGAAGCAGCAATTAGTTGTGTGCCGAACTTTAATATTGGCGCATATGCTAGATCTGGTCCGACAGAGGCTTGGAGTGCCGGTATCGATATAAAAAATGATGCGATACCATATGCTGATGATGATCCGGTATATTTATATCCCAACTGCTTTCCTATTTTTAGGATGTTGTTAAACTCTACAGAAGTGTGTAGGAAGCTTTCATTTGCTTGGTAGTCTAAATAAAATGATAAAATGTCTCCAATGTAGGAAACCGAATCTACCATGAGAGAGCCAAATGATGCCTCGTTAAAATCTTGGTAAGTGTCGGGGTAGTATTTTTTGATATATTCTATAAGCTCTTCTCTTATGGAATCAAATTCTCGACTTGTATACTTTATTGGAAAGGTCTTCTTAGACATTCACTTGCCCTCTTGTTTATATAAATATCTCGCCATGGTAAAAGTTCTATATAGAAACATCAAGAGTCAGTGAATCCATCATCTCTAAAGGTACAATAGTGTAGTTTAATGTTATTTTAATGGCGTTGGGGACGACCAAATCAGCATCAATCTCTGAAAAGCTTATAAAATCTACTTGCAAATATGACAAGTATCTGGAGATTTGCTCTCTTATTTTTGAGTCAATATCCCCCTTTGTTAGGTCTGTAACGGGCTCAAAGAGATAGTGGCGCAGGCCTACTCCAAACTCTGGCATCATCACTCTTTCGCCAGGGTTCGTGAAGATGAGCATCTTAAGGTTTTGTTTTATGAGAGAGATATAGTCTTTATTAAGAGCGTATCCATCTTCAGAGTCTAATAAAAGTGGTAATTTTGGCGATAATCCTGACATATTACTTTTAAGTAGTTATGAACGCTTTTATTCGTCGGCGTCTTCGGTGGTAGAAGGACATCTTTTAATTTCAATTCCTGAATTTGAAAGCTGTTCCTCTAGTGGTGAGGATTCTGATTGAGCGGCTGGGAGTTGAGAGTCTCCACTTTTAAAGTAGCCAAGGCCCAGGGCATGATAGGCGAATCCAAGACCACCTATTGGAGGACCCCACCCGAAGGGGATAAAAATATTTGACGGAAGTAGCCCAATAAGCGATATTGGCAATATTGGTATTTCTGCGCCGGCCTTGAGGGCGGCATCTTGTATGCTTTTCGATAATCTTATATTTGGATCTCTTGTCTCTGCCTGGTTTTTTAAGATTGTTTTTGTGGCTTTCCATATGGCCTTTGTTATAAATTCTAGACCAAGCCCAGGATTCATCTCAATTGTATCCTTGATATTGTAAGAAGATGTTGTTGTAAGATCTTCAGATAATTTTCTTAATCCATCTTGTCCGCCGATGGCAGCTAAGGCGGGGTCAGTGTATGTGTAGCCTCTTTGGTCGTTTGATGATAGTAGATCGAACAATCCCTTTAAACTTCCTTTGGTTGGCCTAAAGTTTGTTGCTATTTCTTGGCTTGATGTTGAGTTCATCATGGTCATTATAGAATACAAGGAGACAACACTGTCGATGGGAAAAGTAAAATCAAATAATGCCTTATACTGATCGCTATTATAAAATTCTTGTATATTTCCCTCCAATGTGAAAGTGCTGGGGTCAGCGGCGGCATCCCGTATCTCTCCGATGGTCGCCTCATTGAAAGAGGATTCTATACTAAACAGAGGAACTGGTCTGAATATGTGAAAATACTCATAATATCCAGTCGAAGCGACAGGGCAAGATTTAACAAAGAAAGACTTATTTCGTATCGATATTTCTGAGTTTTCGCTTTCAACAACATCTAATATTTCAGTATCAAAATTGGCGGCTGGGCCTTCAACACCTTCTATCCTTGTAGCATAGTTATCAATAAGTTGAGGCCAGTCAGCGATGGGGTGATCTACTTCTTGATCTGCAAGTTCAGGTGTTGATGGCGTGTGCCGGTCTAATAATAGACACAGCCTATTTCCCCTTTTAACAGATTTAAAGCTTGGTACATTACTAGTATTAAACTCTATTGGATTACCGCAGTCGTCAGTAGCTGTTTCCACACTTGCTCCTAAAGGGGCGTGGAATCGTTCAGCATCGAGTGGTGGGGAAAACTCGTTAGGGCGGACGTAGCGTTGGAGAATCTTCATGTATTCAGGCTCTGAAATAATGGCATCTTCTTTTGGCCCAGCAAAGGACTCAGAAATATTTTTTAACTCATCATCTAAAATATTCCATTCTGGATCTGCTGGCGTCCAGAAACTAACCTTTACATATTTCTCAATAAAAAGCGGGAATGTTTGATTGTGGATTGTATTATGATAATAATATGTGCCTTCCTCGGAAGGGTCTATTATATGATTCTCTGGGTGATTATATTTTGGAACATCATAAACCCTTATAAGTTCTTTCTTTAAATCCTGTGATTGATTTTTAAAAGAATAGAGTTTGTCAAATTCATTTAATATGTGGTCCATACTCTCTATAATTTGTTCTTTTATTATTTCCTTATAAGTCTCGGGTTCGGAAACTCTGGTCATTTCCGTATCAATAAATGAATAAAAGTTTGCAGCATAATCACGCCCCATTTGGGCGAGATCTTTTTCAAATCTACTAAGCAAAAATTCAGAAAGAAGTCTTCTGTCCCCTGGATATGAGAATGAAGCAAAGTGGAATATATTTCTGAAGAAATAATCTAGCACATGGGCACGAATTGTTGTTCTAACAATGGACTTAATAAAAGACACTTGGGAATCTGTATATCCGTTGTCGCCCTTTTCAGAGTTGGCACACAGCGAGGATGCTTCTGATATGATGGACTGCTGTTCTTTTCTTACTCCAAGATAATCAACCGGCTCTTGGTCGGGACATGGAGGCTTCTTTCTTGAGAAGTCAAAATGCTCTATAATATAGTCTTTTGACTTCTTAATCGGAGTTGATGAAGAAGCCTGATCGGAAGTTCCAAAATTAAGCGTTTTAAAGAAGGGTGTTTGGCGCAACTTTTCAGCTATCTCAAAAGAAACTCTATTCATAACCAATGTTTGAGAATAATAACCAAGCTTTTCTAATATTTCATTTCTAGGATCGTCCTGTAACCTATAACCACCATCAGAGAAGGATCTTTTAATCATCTTGGCGAGCGAATATTGCTGGGTGGTTAAGTGACGAGTGGTATCTGTGGTGGTGGATGATTTATATTCTTCGTAACCTTCTAAGAGGCTGCTCTTAATAAATCGACCCACGTCTGTGGAGGTATCCACCTTTGTTTGGCGTTCATATTGTTTGACATATGTTGTTTCTGCGCCCTCTCTTTCTTCCTCATAAACAACAAGTTTTATGTTATCAATCATATTGCTTGTTATTGTCGGCGGGGGATTTGACTCGGGGGGTGGGGAGCATTCATCGTCTGTCTCCTCTTCCAATGGTAATGCCCTGCTTTCAAGGACACCAGAAGGATCGTCGTCGTAGTCGGCAGAAACTGTTGATTGAATAGTGTTTGAATATACAAGTTGGACTAGTCCGTCTTTATTGTCGGAAGATAGGGATCTCCAGAAAGTCCGGCGGTCATTATAAAATTTAACTCTATCAAGCGTTTCCAGTCGGGCGATGAGCCATGCTTTTCGTTTTCGGGTTGGGAGGTCAATCGGCGTTTCACCGTCGGGTAAGGCGGCGATCATTCCGGGGGGGAACTGGGGCACTATTTCCGGCCAGTCGTCGACGCTCAAGCCTGTGGACGATAGAATACGATCGACGTCTACCAGGGATAAATAGGGAAGCCCACCAGACTCTATCTTATCTAAAGTAGTTCTTATAATTTTTATATCACGATTGAGGCGGAGGGTGGCGGCGTCATTATTCCTCATGCCGTAAACATCCGCTGGAGTTTGTGCGGTTGAAGTAAGGACCTCTAGGGTGGCGGGGGAGGTAGACTTTATCACCGGCAACTCTATTCCAAATCCATTCTCAAGGTCGTCTCCTGTAAAATATTTTACTACACCCTTTGTATCAGCATCCCAAGATTCCGTGTGTTCGGTGATAACATTAAACGCCTCATTAAGATTTGAAAAACACTTTTTGTCTTCAACCCAAATGTCAACACTGGTAGCGTCAGATTGAACGTCTATATTGTAGAGATTTTCTATTATCTTAATTTGAGTATTTCTCATCGTATCAACATTGGAGAACCCAGTGTCGGAAGGGGCTAGTTCAAAGGATTGCTTCTTTGTGTTTGATTTTATAAATGTGTTTGAAACATTTTCCAAATCTTTATCACTTATGTTAACAAGGCCAGAATATACAGTATCCGTAACATTCTCAACCATATAGGTTAGTGTCGGGTCTGTTTGTGGAACAATGTTATTAGTTGCCTCACAAAGTTGATCAGCGTTTTCTGGTGTAAGCCCATCCTTTAAGATTTTCTTTAGGCTGTTGAGTGTTGTCCTTTTTCTTTGCTTCTCTCTTTCTATCTGCTGTTCAATTTCCGCATCAGATAATATGTTTCTTTCTCTCAGAAGCTCTCTTCTGAGGGAGTATGAATCAAAACCTCCGCAGCCCATGCCAGGAGGAGAGGATTCTAATATGCCGGTGCAGAATTCAGTTGCGCCGATGAACTCTCCAATAAAGTTAAAAAACATCTTTATCTTCGTTTTTTTAGCTGATCTAGTTTCTCCTAACCTTTGATAGAAAAGCGGGCTTTTTGTCTTAAGAATAGAAAGGCACAGATCGAGTATTTTGACAGATGGAGTTCCAATAAACAATAAACATATTTCACTTGGTGTTAGAACGCTAGAGATATCATCGAAAACGTCAGATATGTTTATTCCTTCAAACCCGGCATTACGCACAGCATTTAGCAGTCCGTCTAATTTGTCAGGGTTTATTTGACTGTTAATATTTCCGGCTCCAATCGTCGCATCCTTATCTAGATTGTTGCAAATATCCAAATAATGATTAATCACTGTTTTGGTCATATCAACGACCGCCGACATTACAGCTTCTTTTAGAGCATCAGCTATTGAAGTAGTAAACTCCTCTAACAAGTCAACAACTTGTCTATTGTCTGGAAATGATAAAGTAGGGATTTCAGGCAGTGATGGGCCAGCCAAAGCGTCAACATAATTAAATCTTTCATCAGGAGAGATTTGATAGTCTAAGTCTGTGTCTGCGGCAGGAAGTTTATTTAAAAACGCTAGGCCGGCTTCAGTTCCTGCATTGAGATCATCTCTCCTTTGACTAAGGAGTCCTAAAGCAGTTTCCTTATCTCCTAAAAATTTATCTCGGGTTTCGAGGGCTTGTGCCTCAAGCTCGGCTGCTTTTTCTTCACCGAGTTCTTCTTCTAGTTTTTTTCTTGTTAGATTTTCTAGACACTCTACAGTTTTTTTAATAATATCTTTAATATCTACTCTATCCAAGAACTCTCCAAAAATATTATCTGGAGTTTCAAGCCTTGATAATAAAGAATCAAGATCTGAAAGATCTTCCACTTCTCTTACATACCTCATCGCCGTGTCGTGTATTTCATTTCTAAATTCGGAAGAATCTATAAGTAATCTTTCCATCGAATATCTTGTTCTTGTCTTCACAGGAGTTTCGTTAAATTCCTCTTGCGCTGTCAATGGGCAGGCGTCGCTGTCGCCAGGGTTGCCTGGTTCTATGTTAACTAACCCATCGAAAACCCATTTTGTTATAAATCGAAGAAAGCTCCAATCTCCGTTGACACGAGTACAAATATCTTGGGCATAAACCATATAAACCATAATTCTTGGAGAATAAACATCATCACTATCAAATACAGAAAGACTCTCATCCGACATTCTTGTTCCACCATTTACGGAACTGACCATATAAACAATTCTCATGGACGAATCCCATCCAATTTCTATGGTATCATCTTCACTCTCTCTGTATTCTACGTCGTTAAGTTCAAAAACACGACGAATAGTTCCAATAAGGTATTCTAACTTATCCGCTTCCTCGGAAGGATTAAAACCAGTCACTTCCCCACAATAAGCATCTACACCAGCTTGAAAATTTCTTATGTTATCTGATGCACATCTTAATGTTTCAAAAAGGTTTCTTGTCGTATACATTCGGTGAGTCCGAACATCGAATGGGGTTGTTTGATTTTCAATAAGAAATTTTATATATTTCATATCCAACTGGACTAATACTTTTACTGGCCCTTCTGGCCTTTCAGACAGAACAACCTCTGAGACTTGTCCGAATATAAAACTCTCTCTGTTAAGCCTCTGTATTTCTAATTCTTCGAGGCGGATATTCTTACTTAATAAAATAAGGCTGACGCCTCGGTTAATAAGGTTGGAATATAGTTCGGATGGCGAGGTTATTCTAAAGTGCTCTGTGTCAACCTCTAGAGCCACTCTTACAGTATCATACAACGGTTCATCATATGGCTCGTCGATTGCTGCCGCAGTTTGCCAGGGAATTTCTCCAGTTCTTTCTTGGGCGAGGCGGCTTCTGTGGATGGCTCGTATGCGACTGCGGCGTTGCTGCCTTGTTTCTTCTACGGGGTCGCCGTCTTCGTCGACCTCTGGTGTGTATTCGTGAGGATCCTGCATTGGCGCAGAGTTAAGCTCCTCAGTCGGGACCAATAAAGATTTATACATATAACCTTCATAATAGTCTGGGCCGGATTCAATAGCGGCTGGGCTTGGCAGGTTAGACGCAAGAACACGAACCTTCACCCACTCAAGGTTGTGTCCAATGCCTTCATTTATTACCTCCACTCCAGAGATGTCATAAGGTATTTGTTTTATAATTCTGCCTTTAAATCTTTCTGTTGATCCACCTTGATCTTCAGATACGGCCCTCCAAGCCGGTTTATCTCTTAAAGCTATATTCCTGGCCTCTTCAAGTTTTATTCTGTGTGTTACTCTGTCGCTCCTTGGCACTGGAAACACGGCGCCGTAAAGAATATGATTGTCGTAGCGAGTCCCGTCGTGGGCTCTCTGGGCGGAGGGGGCGGAGGGGGTGGAACCTGCTGTATCTGAGGAGGAGCATTGTATGTTGTTGCCTATGACTCGGCAAGTAGTTCTTGCTGGGGGTGAGTGTCCGGCCTCGGTGGCACGGTGGTCCTGGTGGGCATTTACTGCTTCTGTATACCTCATTAAAGCGGCATCTTGCTGGCCCATTGGTTCAGCTAACTCTAATTCCGCCGCAGGAATTCTTCCAGTAATATATGCGTAAGAATCTCCTGGGTCTGGTTCGTTGCGTCTAGCTTCTTCTGATTGCGTGGACCTGTCATTAGGATCTGTCACACTATAAGTTCTTATCCACCCCTCTTTTCTTTCAAGCTTTTGTCTTAAAATTTGAAGTTCAATTTTAATGCGATTAGTTGTATTAGCAAGTTGCTGGAGGTGTTGTCGGCGTTCTCTCCGTTGATCTATATAATCATCAGGCATTAGTCATTTTCTCCATCTTCATTTGATATATAATTAGGCTAATTGACATTATTATATCTACTGTTTATGTATTCGCCGCCGGCTTGACTTAGATAAGTTTGTTTGAAATTCTCAAGATTTACCTTATGGTTCATTAAAGATGTAACTATCTCACCAAGCATTTTTGAAGAAGCTCTTGCGCCGGCAGAGGCGACTGGTATTGAATGTTGGGTTGGCTGGCCATAGAATGGAGAGTGATGCCAGTGATTCGCCAATTCTCTATTGTAGGTTGATTGTGTGATGATAAAGTTGTGAACGATTCCATTTAAAGCACTCATATGGGCTACAACTCTTTCGAGGGCTTTCTTTACATTTTCACCTTTTGGTATTGGCTGTAAATCTGTATCGTCGTTGCCGGCTATCAAATCTATGCCTTTTACAAAATCGCAGGGAACTCCTTGAGAGTTCCGAACGTCGGTTCTCGTAACAAGTTTAATCCCTTCTCTGCCAATAATTCTCACATCATCGGCTTTAATTCCTATTCCAGACTTGGCAACAGAGTTTCCTACTGTTCCTGCTGCTAAAGAAAAAGCCTGATCTATGTCCGTCTTTTGGCTTATATAAATTCTAGCAGAGTCAATTCTAAAGTTTGGGTCGACAATTACCTCTTCGCCATTAGGTGCTGTTTCAATAGGAGCGTGAGCCATGCGACCTACGACCATGTCAATCATCGAAGCTTGAGTGTGCCCTTGGCCCCCGTACCCGCTTAAAAGAGAAGCAGTTCTGTCACGACCCAGAACGATATAAGAGTTGTTTTTACCCTCAATAACTTTTTCACACTGGGCGGCGTTAAAGTGTGGTATTGGCTCACGAAGGGATAAACAGCCTGCTCCCTGGACAGAAGATCTGTTTGTCTCGTTCATCCTTCTCAGTGCTGCTTGTGCGGATGGCGACAAGCCTGATATATTATATCCATCGTTTGACATTTTATCCTCCGGCTCCTGGCTCTACTGACATAAGCTCTTCTACTGGGGGGGGTGGAGATGGTGCTTCGACCTCGGCGCCGGTTGGGGACGTCATGTTAGCGCTTGCGGAAGTTTGAGCAGGTCCTGGCTCTCCTATTTGATTTGCTATCCAGAATCCTATTCTTTGTGCTCGGGCTGGATTTCCTCTATGTATATGTAGGCCATCGCCCATATCGGGCCATCTGGTATTAAATCTGTGCCCTTCTGATGTTTTTAGTTGGTCTTTTACCCCAGTTAGTGTTTCTGCCACATCTCTAAGATCTATATACCTAACTCCAGACAAAGGATTCAATTTTTCTTTGAGAAGTATATTATATACTTCCCTTAACTCCGCTCCAGAGGGGTCTGGGTTGGACATGTTACCAGGCCATTGCCCCTCTCGGGTTCGGTATATCTCTTCAATAGGTTCTCTATGCCCGTTAAGATAATCGCCAGTAGAAGGGGCGAGCCCAATCCAAACAAGTTTGTTTTGAAACTTTCGAACTAATCGACGGGTGGAGGCGAGATGTGTATTCCACTGTCCTGGGCCGCTCGAATCATTTCCACCGGAAATAATAAAAGCAAAATCGTAATATCCTGAGAAGTCTATACTGCTTGATGGGCCGTCCCAATAATGGCCGCAGCCTTGGCTGTTTTCATTTAGTTGATTCTGATTTAATCTTCTTAATAACCAAGTTGTTGTTTTTCCACAGTTCATGCTCACATTAATGTTTGATGCTGTATATCCCATTCTTACAAGTTCTGTTTTTATTGAGGCTCCCATTCCAGATGAGTTTCCAGTTTGACTGTCTCCAAATATTAATATTTTAGCGTTAACCGGAGGGGCTGTTACACTATCGGCGGCTCGATTGGAGATGGCATTAATTCTTGGGTGGTCGCCGATGCGGCTGGAGCGGCCTCCGCCGGAGGAATTGGGGCAGGGTGCGCCCGAAGCGGTGTGGGATCTTCCTGAAGAGGGTCTGGATGTTGGGGATGGGGGTGCCGCTGCTATGGAGGTTGGTATCCCATCGGGTCCGACTGCGGGTGTTGGGATCATTGAGTGTGACTCGGCAGCGGAGGGAACCATTGAGTGAGACACTGCATCAGGTGCGGTCATTAGTGGAGAGTGGGGAGGTCCGGTGTCGGAGGGATCTTGGGAGACTAATTCATCAGGGGCGCTCTCGGTAGTGCTCATTAAAGTTTCTTCACTCATCGCTAGATTCCTCCGAGCTTGGTGCTTCTGTTTCTGGTGCTACAGTTGGACTTCCGTCAACTCCAGATGACATGTTGGCGCCTTCTGGTGTCGATTGTGGTCTGGTGGCGACTTGGGCTACTGGTGGGTTATCAGCCTCAATTCTCGGCTGAATGTTTTCTGGCCAGTTTTTAGTCCACAAATGTTCTGGAACATTTCTTTTTCCTTGTCTCAGTCTCACTCCTGTCATAATAAACCAGTTTCTTATTTTATAATTATCTGGACACTCGGAACCCGGCGAGGCATTAAGGAATCCTGTGCTAACTCTGTGGTTTGCGAATTCAATAGCCTTTGGCACTGGATTTTCTAGAAGACCATATGCCCAAGCTAGGGTTATAATCCTTACATTCTGTGGTAATCTTTCCCAAGGGGTGTTTGCGTGCTCATCTCTTCTTCTTAATCTGCTTTCTGAACAGTTATCACGACCGTGATGGCTTCCTCCTGGTCTGCACTTAGAGCCATTTCTTCTCCATATTGGATTTATTGGCTGTGAGTAAGCCTTTAAAAGAGCACTAAGAGTATTAAAGTATTTTCCGTATTTTGCGTTTTGGCCGGCTGGAATGAAAAGCGAAGTCATACACCAAAGAACAGCCACCATGTCATTTTCATCTCCGGCTGATTCACCGCTGATCATCCTTGCTGACCATATAACATCTTCAGATGTTATTTGATATTCCCACGGCTGGCCTGGTTCATTTTGTTGATATCTATTTCTTGGCCCAGTTCCGGCTCGTCGTCCGTTCATTCGATATTCTACAACACCTGTTGATTTTATTTTTCCGAAGACTCCTATGTTTGTAGAAATATCCAAATTTGTAAACCTATTAGCGACGACGCCTGGTGGGCCTCGTCGTATTCTAAAGCCGGAGCCTCTGCCCGAACTGTGGGCACACCTTGGATCAGGTCCAACTGGAGGTGGTGCGCCTTGTACTCTTGATTTAATTGGTCCTAGATAGATCGGACCAATCCTTTCTTCGATATTGTGAAAGGTAACCCAAACGATGTCTCCCGGCTCTGCTGTTTCCGTTTGAGTAGTAGCTGCGATAAAAGTAGGGTACATGTCAATAATCGCCTGGTGTGGGCCAGGATCTTGGGCTACATTAGCGCCGGAAGCAGATGAAAATTTATCTGGTATCGGTAAAATATGAACTTCTGGTATTCTTATTTTATAACAAGCTATATTTAAATCTGTATTATCTCCCAATAACTTATATACGGTGTCTAAAAATCCTTGTTCTTGAGAGTCTGTTTCATCTCTTAATACTATACCTTTAAGCCTTATAATCCCTTGTAAATTATTAGACTCGTATACAGACTTTATAACATTGGTTATGGCTCCAAGGCCGGAGATCCTGTCGGTTGTGAGACTGTCTTGTCTAGCAGGAGTGGAAACCACTCCTGGGTTTAAGTCTCCGTACTTGTAATCTTTCGGATTTGAACTCACCTATCAACCCTCCTTGAGAAGATCAAATATCTCTTCTCTTTCGGAGTTGCTCAATCCATCAGTCTTGCCTTCTTTCTTTTGGATTATTGAGGAAATCTTAACGAGTTGTTCGTTAGACCTCTGAAGAGTCTCAACATATTTCGAGGCGATGGTTCCCAAGTTCTCATGGGTGTGTTCGCCTTGAGTCTTCATATGTAACATAAGTTCAGTAAGCAAGTTTGCTGTAACTGCACGGTCTGCTCTTATGTTAGTGATGGCTTCTTCTAGAATACCATCTAAGTTCTTTTCTCTCTTTGTCGCAGCCTTTTTACGGGTTCTTGTTGGCTTCTTTTTTGATGTGTTTGACATTTCCAGCATCCCAGTCAACCTTAAAGTTCCTGTACTTTGCTCGTAGTTTATTGAGATTGTTAACTACTTGCTTGGTGTTAAGACCAGTAAGTTCTCTTAGATAAAGGTAAATAGCCTTCTTGTTAAAAATTTCAATGTCATCAGGAGATGACAACAGTATCTTAACTGCCTTGTAAACTTTTTCTTCGTTGTGCTTCATTGGCATTTTTTCCCAATGAGAGATTTCTGCGCTGAGTGCTTCCCAAAACTGCTTCTTCTCTAAGTCTTTCAAATATGGGTTATGAGTTGTGAGATATTTTTCTTCAATGCTGGTTGGGACATCATCCATTAGGGATTCACGACGCCTTTTGAGTTGGTTTTTCTTTACCTCATGAATAAACCAGTTCTTGGTAATGACGCTAAAGTAAGAGAAAGCCTTAGACCCTTTTGCGGGGTCGAACTTATTTAATATTGTCGCAAGCCAGACCTTGCATTCATTTCTAAGGTCTTCAATGTTTGGAAGGCTTGTGAACTTATATGTATAAACAATCTTATCAACAAGCTCGTCAAAAGCCGGCTGTATCAAACTAACATAAAGTTTCTCACGCTCTTCTCTGCTCTCAGAATTAATATATTGAACTATTGCCTCTTCGTGGACTTTTGTAAAATAATGCTTCTTTGTTGAAGAGCCTTTTCTCCGGCGGCGGCGTCGCTTCTTTTTTGGTTCTGGGGTTGGATCGGTCACTCTTGTTCCTCTTCTGCATCTTCGATCTGCTCTGGTTGTGGCAGGTCAATTATAGAATATGAGCCAACAAAAGCATTACAATAGTCGGATATAAACCTCGTATGATCTAACAACGCTTTCAGTGTCTCATCTCCATAATAAAGCGGCTTCTCATAAGTCGCTTCAAGATGTAAAGAGAATGAGGTGATTTCTTCGTTGAGGTCCATGATGCTTTCGGACACGACAACAAGTCTTTTTAAGAGCCAAAATGTATAAAAGGCAAAACATACAATAAGGATTGACAGGAACGCTATAATAATATATTGTGTCATTCCCAATCCTTATTGTAATCTTTCTTCATATCTTTTATTTGATCTCTAGTCTCTTCTATAAAGTTCTCCACCCTATCCTTTGAGGAGCTATTGTCAACAATATCATTTACTGTTGAGAACTTCTGCGGTACTTTTTTTATTACGCCTCGGCGATCACACTCTTCGTATATCTCGGTGCAGCTATAATACTTCTTACCCATAGGGTGACTACACTCTATGTGTTCTCCGCAATCTTCACATCTATATGTGTACCTTGGCAAGTTTTAGTCCTCGGCCTTTATTTTGTTGACGTCAATCTGTGGTGGCTTCTCAACTACAAGTTGTCCGTTCTTGGCACCCCACTTCTTGCAATCAGGGTGTTTGACTAGATTCAATTCTTTAAGGATACTGACGACGTCTGTTTGTTCTAGTAAGCCTTTTTGTAGAGCCAACATGATGACTCCAATAGCTTGATTACTTAACTTCATTTTTATTATCTCCTTCGTCGGAAGTTAGAACTTCCTTGAATATTTTATTCATAGTAGCATATATTTTGTCTTCGGTAAAAGACTTTTTTATATGCTTCTGTAATTTTAGTGCTCTTTTATTTTGTTTAGCAGGGTTCTCATAAGCTTCCCTCATTCTAGACTTCAAGCTTATTGTGTCTGGGTAGCACCACTTAGATCCTTTGATGATTATATCATCCCATAAGTCCCTATCTGATACTTCAGCGACCTCATGTTTAACTGTAAGGGATAGGTTTTCTTTCCTGCTGTTGGTTCTTGCAATAGATAAGAAATCTTGTTGGCCCCCCCAGTTAGGCGATATAACCGGCAGGCCGGCTGAAGCTGCTTCAAACATTGGTAAGCCGAAACCTTCTCCGTGTGACGTAGATACATAACAACACACACGCTTGTCTCTGTATAAAGAAGACATCTCATTGTCGGTCACACTTCCATGTAACAGATATACTTTACACTTTCTTTCTTCAGGGAAATTCTTGAGCAGATTAGTTAGACGCTCTTTGGTATAGTATCTATCAATGGTAGATCCACTCTTTATCGAGGTCTTCAATATAAGACCTACCTCATCATCTTTGAACTCTTGTAGGAATGAAACAATTGTTTGTTCGATATTCTTTCGTGAGGACCAGAGCGCTACTGATAAGAAATTAAAATCTGTGCGAAGTTCTAGGTCTAGAGGGGTGGGATCCAACTCCCTTAAAGCAAAAGGAACAATATCTATATTCTGTTTAGCTGCCTCGCTATGAGAAAAACATTGTCTTGAATGATTGGATGGTACTATAACCCTGTCAACATCAGTTATTCTTGCGGTCCAACTGTCAGAGGCTTTTGTAGTTTCAATGCCGGCAGTAACACCGATGTTTTTAACAGCCATATTTGACCATTCTGTTGGGAGTTGTACTTGTAAAGATAAATCAAACCTTACAGTATTTAGAGATTGCTTTGCGCCGAGAGTAACCGTTTTCATAATGAGGCTGTCAATCCAGCGGCGCTCTTCGTTGTCCTCGTGGATCCATCCAGTTTGCCCCCAGTTGGTGTTTATGAGATATACGTCGTATGCCTCCTCGGAGGCGTTTAGAGCCCTTAAAACAGCCCTACAGTGCTCTCCATAGCCAGATCTGGATAGTGCCGGCCCTCTTACTATAATCTTCTTCATAATTCCTCCAACTTCCAAGACTTGTAGCCCTTTCTATCGCTCCAAGAGCCCTTTTCGCTGTAAACCTTCTTTATAACATCATACCACTTTTTGGCAAAGTCTTTCATATCATAATTCTTTATAAAGTGCTTATGACCCGATTCGCCAAGCTCCTTCCGTTTAGATGGTTTCATTTCATAAATCTCCGTCAATGCGTTAATAAAATCCTCTTTTGAAATTCTATCCTCTCGAATGTAGGGAACTTGTTGAGAGCCTATAAGTGCCCTTGATGAAGGTTGAATGCCTACACCAAACCAGTTTTTACCATCAGTTACCTGCTCTTGAAGGCCACCGGTCATATTAACAATAATAGGTGTGGAACAAGCAAGAGATTCAAGGGTTGACAATCCAAAACCTTCAGCATCGGAAATATTTATAGTACAGTCGGCAATATTATAAAGATAAGCCAACCTCTCCGGTGGATATTTAATTGGTGATATCATAATCTGACCTTCATTCACTCCAAGCTCATCAATTACGGCTTCAAGGTCGGGACCATGAGGATCCTTCGGGTCAGTGTGCATCAACAGGCAAGCCTTATCGTGCCCTACCTTATCTAAAAATTCCTTAAACCAGAACACGAGACTGTTTGATTGCTTCCTTCTTGCGTTCCTGTTATTCCAGAAAAATACAACCCTATCATCGTCCTTATGAAAATGGGCCTCTTTAAACTTATCAATATCTTCTTGCGGTAAAGCTTTGAACACTTCAGTGTCAACAGTGTGAGGGAGATATATTTCATCAACCTCTGGGGATACAGTTTGAACAATATCACTTGTAACCTTTGAAATGGTTACAATCGTATCATTTGACTCATAAAACTTTTTATTGAATGTTGGGTGTGGATAGTTGTCCCAAACATGGTAATATACGATAGGGACAAGAGAACGAACCTCATCATCAATCTGCCATAACCACTCATAGAACCTTGGATCTGTCATAATCCAAAGCACATCTGGGCGCTCGGTTCTTAAAACTGATCTTACGATTTCCTGGGAGCCAAATTCGGCAACGGGGAAGATTTTCCAGTCATCTCCGTACTTCTCAGTCTTAATTGGTTTATGGTCTGGCTGGTTTTGTGCTCCTGCAAGACTAATGAACTCAAACTCTCCAGTATCTAAAAGAGACTGAATAAAATACCTTGTTTGAATCCCCACCCCTGATGGGTGGAGAGGGTGGTCGCTAATTGTCATTATCTTTATTTTCTTGTCTTCTGTCATTTCATCTCCCTGGGCATTCTTCTGTGTTATGGAACTCACACCTCGAACAAGATAGCCGGTTCTTAATAAACCTTTCACTCTGTATGTTTGCTATAGCTCTGTTTAATAGTGTGAGGGAGTTCTTGACCTTCTTAGGTCCACTTGTAACTCTAAAAATTTCTACTCGGTCTGTCTTAGCTGTGCGCTTCAAAAGACCAAAATGTGTTTCAACATTCTCCATTGGAATATCATGTTTCTTCGCAAAGAAATATTTGTAATAGGTCAACTGATATGTCGTCATCGGTTCAGACCGGCGGCGGGCGTCCCAACCCCAAGAGCAACTCTTCCAATCAATGATGTGATACTTTCCATCAGAAGTCTTGATTACAAGGTCAATAAATCCTTTAAACTTATAATCTGTATCTTTCTCAATGGCTCCTTGAATATCTGAATATAGCTGCTCCTCTGTTGAGACTATCTCAAAATCATCTCCGAAAGTCTTTTTAAGGCCGGGGATAGCCAACGTCGCCAACTCTTTGCCACTAATGTGCATGTTCTTTATATCTTTCTCTGGAATACCGGCACGAACGTCTTCTGGTAGTCCTTGTAACTCTTCTAAGAAGGTTTGAGTAAAATGCTCCTGCTCATTCAAAGACTCGTTTAAAACCTTGTTCTCGCAAGCACTGTGAAGTGCTGTTCCGAATGCTGTGTATTGATTACCCAAAAACTTCTTGACCCTATCTACATAAGTCAACTTATAGTAGTAGGGGCATTGGTTCCAGTTTTTGAGTGCTGAAAAAGATATGTGTGACAACTTATTCTACGCTTTCTGAATCTTCTGGTTGTTGATCCTTCTGTGTAACAGTAACACTTTTTGTATCATTTGTCAAGGTTGTTTTTGTTGTTGTCTTTTTTCTTAGTTGTTTTTTTGGTGTTGGCTTTTCAACCTTTAACGAGAACTCCCACTCTAGAGTTTTATCTTCAGTTTTTTCTTTTCCAGAAAAGTCGTTATAAAAAGAAGCGCTCTTGGTTGGAACGAGAGTCTCGTAACCCTCTTCTGAAAGGAGTTTTGATACCGCAGCGTTGTCGACAAGGATTGGCCTGTCTCCATCTCTCCAAGTACAATGTTGTATCTTAAGCACAACCTTTATAGATGTCTTATCTTTACTTATTTTAATTTCCTTATTAAGGATTTTGTCTTTTATATTGGACATATTATTCTCCTAAAGCTTTTTCTATTGCTTGTAATTTGTTATATAGGGCGGGGCTGGTGTTTTTGATATAATCTCTGTCATCCAAATAATAAGCTTCAAAGCCCTCGGCGAAGTATTCACGCATAGAAGCTGATGAGTATGGCGTTATAAATAACCCCATTGTCATACTCAAGAGTGTTGGGTAGCCAACCTCATACCATAAGAACTCGTCTAGCTTCTTATCGTGGTCTGGATTTAAAAAGTTATATGAACTGATATCGAATCCGTTAGACTCTAGCGTGCGGGCTAGACGCTTTCTTTTTCCGATAAATTCATTTTCTATTTCCCTATCGTAATAAAGCTCCATAGATGATGTCTCTTCGATTGAGTGCGCCACCTCGTGTACAATATCGTCCAACATGTCTTTGTTGCTATCTTGATCTGGCAATACATATATGGCTCCATCTTGATACGAAGCTTTGATGCCACGATCTACAAGAAAATCAAAACGGCCAACCATAATGGTTTCCACGTTGAACATTAATTGTTCTGGTATGGTGTCTTCAATATCGCTTATAACCGAAACAACATCAACATCCTCAGAAAGGTCTGAGAGGACATAAAAAGAAATCCTATTAAACAATAGATATTGAGTTGTCTTTTTTGATGATTCCATTATATAATCTCTTACGGTCATTTATATACTACCTAGTTTAGTTCTTTTTTATAATATCAAAGTTCTTTTCGTTCTGATGAGCTTGTTGCCCAGTCTCGACATCGGCTATAGCTTGTCTATATCCACGAATCCAATTCTCTTCAGCGAGTGCCATAAGGAACTCTGGGAACTGTTCGGACATAACTTCAATGATCATCTCTACTGTAACAAGATCGTCTTTTGGCTGTAGCTTGGCGCCTACATATTCAAGCAGCCAGGTTTTCATTTCTGAATCTGGTGTAACTTGTTCTGATAGTGCAGGATTCTCATTCTCATCAAAATCAGAAATCTTTGGTAAATCAGGTTGTTCGTTGCTCATAAATTACTCCTAAGCAACAAGATAACACCTAATGGTATAAATGTAAAGTATTATTTTAGTTTACAGCACCTTAGAGGCTAAAGTTGCCAACTTCGAGCGCTCGCCTTTGGTAAACGAAACGTGTGAAGAGAGTTCTGACTCTTTCATTCTTTCAATAACATAAGCGAGCCCATTGGAGGTTTCATTGATGTATATGTTATCAATCTGTTCGACGTCACCAATTAAAACAATCTTGGTTCCTTCGCCGACTCTTGTTATAATCGTTTTAATCTCATGAGGTGTAAGGTTCTGGGCTTCGTCGATAATGACGAATGCTTTAGAGATTGACCGCCCTCTAATATAGGTTAAAGCCTCGATCTCAATAACGCCCTTCTCCATATACATCTCTACGTTTGCCTCATCGTTGCCTAAAAGGTTTTTTAGGTTATCCTGAATGGGCATTAGCCAAGGCAACATCTTCTCTTCCATCGTCCCTGGTAAAAATCCAATATCTTTACCCATGGGCTCCACGGGCCTTGAAATAATAAGTCTATTATAAACTCTCGTAGATCTCTCCATTACTTGTTGCAATCCGGCAGATATCGCACAAATAGTTTTTCCTGTGCCGGCTTTCCCAACGAGAGATACTAATGGAATAGATGGGTCCATGAGAGCGTCCATGGCGAACTGTTGTTCCCTATTTCTTGCATTAACGCCCCAAACTTGAGTTGTATCAAATATTTTTTTTATGGGGCTGGCGGGGTTTACAAATTTTGCTAGTGCAGTCTTTTTGCTGTCAGTTGTCGATGTAAGCATAATATATTGATTTGGAAATAAATTTTTATGCTCAAGATGTATGCTTTTATCAGAATAGAAATCATCAATATCCTCGGGTGATAAAGTGATGTCCACTATTCCCTTGTATAGATCTTCTGAAGAGTCTACTACCTTATCTGGTTCATAGTCTTCTGTTAATAAACCGAGAGCATCACATTTAACTCTCATATTGATGTCTCTAGTAACAACAATAAGAGGATCGGCGCTCTCTCTTACACAAGTAAGTGCTACAGAAATAATTTGATTGTCTGCGTCTGATGAGTCTAAATCGGTTGGTGTGTCTCGCCGGTCAAAGCTTTTTGCCACAATACGTCCGGTAGAGTTAGGCAGTGCCACTCCTTCGCATAGGTTTCCGAGATCTCTCAGTTCATCTAGCGCCTTAATGGTTTGTCGTGCGTTGTAGCCGACGCTGTCTTGCCTTTTTTTATGTTTGTCTATTTCTTCTAAAACCTTTAGTGGTATTATTATGTCTCCGTCTTCATATGAATATAGTGATTGATAGTTTGTTAAATATACGTTCGTGTCCAACACATATCGCTTGGTCATATTTTTCCTTGGTGCTGGAATGTGTGTAGCACCATTAGTAAGTAGAAACCATAAAATGTTTAAGGAACATATATACTAATGTATGATGAAGGTAGCTTTATATGCCCTTGGAATCTCTGGGATTGTATCTGGGCTTGTATTTTCAGAAATGAGCAATGTGCAACCCTCTGCAACACTAGAAGATGGACAGATAAATTTTTATCAACTGCGGGGTGCATTTTTAAGGATTAGAAAATCAGAATCCTTAAGTGTGTGTGGTCGGACAAAAGGGAGTGACATTTGTGTTGAAACAAGTGCCAGCGAAGCGTCTGGTAGTTCTGTTGTTTTTTTAAATCGAGGAGGTCACAGTTATATATTAACGGCAGAGCATGTTTGTTCTCCAGCTAGACAAAGCGATATGGATATGTTTATCAACACGCCTCAAGATAAGGAGGTGTTGGATACAATCTCAAATATGACTTTGACAACTTCAATAACCAGAAATGTTTCATATAATATTATGAACATTTATGGAAGAATCGCAGAAAATATAGAGATTATAAACACAGACATTAATAACGATATTTGTATTATGAGGAGTGACCGTATTGACGGTATCATCCCGGTACAGATCTCCAATACGACGCCGAGAATTGGAGAAGAGGTATGGAATATTGCCGCACCTTATGGAGTGTTTGATTTTAATATGGTGCCAATACTAAGAGGTGTTTGGGGTGGACAAAACCCCCAAGGGCAGGCATTTATATGTGATCTACCGGCATCGCCTGGAAGTTCGGGCTCTCCTATTTTTAACAATGACGGCGAGCTAGTCTCTATTATACATTCAACACACGTTCAGTTTAATGCTGCGTCGTTCGGTGCCAGTTTGAGCAATATAAGAGAATTAATAAACGAGAGTTTACAATAAAAAAAGCACCCACGAAGGGTGCTTGTTGGAGCTACTTGTCAGAGTCGAACTGACGACCTGCGGTTTACAAAACCGCTGCTCTACCAACTGAGCTAAAGTAGCATATTAAGTTTTCAAAACTTGCGCCCCCGAAAGGATTCGAACCTCTGACCGTCGGCTTAGAAGGCCGCTGCTCTATCCAACTGAGCTACGGGGGCAAATTATGTATATACATTACCAGATATTTTCTGGGTTGTCAAGAACAAAAGTCACTTTTGTCATAAAAAAAGTATTTACTGTATGAGCAAGAAAAGAAAACGTAAGAAGGTGATGGCAAAAGTCAATTATCTTGTTATGGAGAAAGAAGAAACTGAGGAACTTCATGTTGAGTTTAATCAAAAGTTTAATAATGATTTCCAAGAAGAGCTTGAGTTCTTACAACTTGTCTTCTCGTTAGAGAAATACGAAGAAGAGCTTAGAAATGAAGATGAAGAAAGCGATTCTGAAGGCGATGAACCAGAGGACGGTGATTCTGAAGAAAATGAGGAGTCCGAAGAAGATGTTGAACTTTTAGAATCTAGCAATGTTGTCTCAAACAAGTCTCTGAATAAGCTTTTTCGCAAGGTAGCTTCTAAAACTCACCCTGATGTTTCGAAACTGGACAATCCCGAGAAAGTATTCATTAAAGCCAAGAAAGCTCATTCTGAGGGGGATTGGGTAACTTTAATTTCCATCTGTCTCGAATATGGTATTGATCTGCCTGACTTCACTGAGGAGGAGTTAGAAATGATAGATAAATATTCATATGATCTTCAGAAACAAATCGAAGAGAAGAAAAGAGAAGATTGTTGGTTCTGGAGTAATACCAATGATGAAGAAAGAACCAAATACAGAAAGACTTTTCATCTTGCTCGTAGAATAGATGATGAGAAATTTGAAGAGTTTAAAAAAAACAAATCTGAGTATTTCTTAAAAGCTAGATCTGAAGTTAAACAAAGAGTACAACAGGATCTTCTATCTTCTCAGGAATCTAAAGAATCTTAGTATTAGTTTATTATTATAATTTATTATATTATATTATTAATATATTATTATTATATAAACAAAAAAAATATATTCACTTAACAAAGAACTGGATGTAGTGTAAGTTACTACTTGTCTGGTTGATATAGACAACAATACACCAAATCGGTGGTTCTGTAAAGGAGAAAATAAAAAAAACCCCAACGATTAAGAAGAGGTTGTAAGTGCATAGTTATGTTTTTAGACTATTCTTGGTTTTGCTCATCATTGGCAATTCCGAGTATTGAGTATCCACAAATGTCTCGCCAAGGGCTTTCACCGAAAGCATCCTTTTTGTTAGCAATTCTAAACAACTTATCCAACACTCTGATGATGGCTAACATGTCTGTATATTGTTCCGGCTGGACGCCGTTAGGATACAAAACTGTTAAGATCTCTTGGGCTCTTCCAAAAGAGTCGCCGTAAGCTTCATTCTTTTCTTTTACTAAACGACCTATTGAATTTGCAATAGTTTCAAACTTGTTCATGATACACCAATCCTGTCTATGATGTGATAATCATAGCAGAAAAAGAGTGTTTTGTCAAGTAAAAACTTACTCTTTGTTTAGTTTATCGAGAAAGTGTTTCTTAAGCTCAGTTTCAGACTTCTTTGTTCTTTTTGTAGTAGTCTTCTTTGCCTTTGCCGGTGCTGGTGCGACCTCTTCAGTCACCTCAACAGGTTCGGCTTCAGTTTTTACCTCGGGCTCAGGTTCAACAACTGGCGCAGGAGTCTCTGCTGGCTTCTGTGCTGCTTCCAAGGCTGCGAGTCTTGCTGCCTTTCTTTCTCTTCTTCTTCTTGGGGATCCCATTTTATAATTCTCCTAAATCTTCAAGTTCATCTTCGAGAGCACCTGGGTCATCTAGACCAAATGTTGCCTCTTCTTCGCCGTCGTCTAATTCGCTTTCAAGCTCATCCTTTTCTTTCTCATACTCAGGAGTTGTAGGTTCAGGCAAAACTCTGCTAAGTTCATCTTCGAACTTATCAAAGTATAATTTAATGTTTGTAATGAGATAATCGTAAAAAACGTCTTTATCTTCTAAATCTCCAAGAAGAACGTAAGCTTCTCCAATTTGTTTTTCAATCTTATTGAACGTGTTCTCGGCAAAGTTCCTTCCTGTCATGTCTCCTGTTTGTGGAGCATCGATATCGGAGTCAACTTCATCTGGGACGCCATCAGAGTCAATGTCAATAAATTTATCTTCATCGGGTTCGATGCTGGCAGCATCAAGATCGTCGTCGGCTACTAACTCTACATCAATATCCTCGTCAAGATCCATAACAGGTTCACCAGCTTCTTCAGCGGCTCTCATTGGGGCAAGTGAGTTCTGGATTGCGTTAACAACATGAGACTTGAACGCATCACGCTGCTCGGGGCTTGAAGTTAACTTCTTATAATCTTGTTCGATTATTGGAATAATCTTTTTAAGAAGATCTTCAAGTACATTGATGCCGGTAGATCTGTGAGGAACAACTTCCGCTCCAGCTTCAGCAATAACTCCAACTAGGACGCTTCTCAACTCTCTTTCTTCTAGGAGTTGACTTGTAGTTTCCTTCATATTGGAAGCAAAAATCTTTTCGAGAGATTCAGAGATAAACTTTCTAAGCTTCATCTCTTTTCTGACTTCTCGTATTAGTTCGTTTCTATCAATTTGCATAAGGTGCTCTCTTCAAAATATATAAGTATATAGTTTGTAAAATGGTTAGCCGAAAATATTTACGAACTGACGCTTAATCATTTCCTGAATAGACTCTGCTTTCTTTTTACTTGTCACAATATCCCATGCTTCGTCAATATCATTTTGATCTGTAAGAGGGATGTACTTAGCAAACGCTTCTTTTTTGCCGCAGGCAATGATTTTGTCTCTCATCTTTGTACCAGAAACGCCACCTGCCATCATTGGAATGAGTAACTGCTTAACTGTGATACCAGGGTTATGCTTTGCAGCATACTCTGGGGCTCTTTCAAACCTTTTATCGTTAATGTCTTTTTCGCCACGACCCAGTAATACCATAGTTCCCTCTGGGAACGTCTCTAGCATATCATAAGTCTGTTTAACTGGTGTCGCTCCGTCAGCGATCTTTATCACAAACTTATCTTCCATACCATTCACCTTGGCGTACAAGTTCCACAAAGCTAAGGATTGATTCTCGTCAATATCAATAGCCTGTTCACCACAGCTACCAACACGGTTCTTTCTTCCAATGAGAACATGCACCTCGTCAGCACCCTGACTAAAGAACCATTCAGCAGCTAGGTAGTGACCTGCGTGCGGTGGCTTGAAGCCCCCCGGTACAATAGCCACAGTAAGGGGCCTAGAAGCCTCTGTAAGCTCGTTAGACTGTAGAGGAGGAACATTCCCCCTTCCGAACTTAAAGAGCCCTAAGATCTGGTTTACGGGCGCAAAGTTTCCGGTGAACTTATACGTTCTTCCGTTATAGTCAAAAACGAAGCCTTCGGCGGCTGTAGAAACCTTTTCAATGTCCTTTAGCTTCTGCATATTCTGTTTAAGGATAGACATTGCTTCTTCGTTGCCTGAGTTCTCGATTGCTGAAATTGCTTTGACTACGTTAGCTCGGATTCTTACTGTTTCCTCTGCATTGTCAAGAACAAAAGCAGAGTCTAAACCTTTAAGCATTTCGACAGCGAAGTCGTGAACAATATCTTCAAGAGGAAAGAGGATCTTCTTCATCGTTAGTTTAGAGTTTTTCACAAGCTCTCTGGCAATGGTCTTATCCTCTGCTGTGATACCCTTGGTTACTCTAGCAAGAGATGCGCCTTGAACACCCATGATTCTTTTAACCAACTCTCTCTTATTTTCAAGTGGAGCATTCGGCAGGGCGCCGCTAACAAGGGGGGCTATTTTACCAACAATATAATCGTTAATCGTTGAGTCCGCACTTAAGCCGTTTGATGAAACAAGCTTGCTTAATCTCTTCGCAGCACTCTTAAGGGCAATGTCGTCACTAAGACCTTGTAGTTTTCTTATTGAGTTAATCTCTACAGAAAAATCATCTTCAGCAGTAGCTCTTTGCATATCTTCAATTGATGCTTTGAGAGCTTTAACATTTGCTTCTACATTTGTATCAGAAATATTACCAGTTGTTTTATCAAACTCGGCATGCCCGACTTGATGAATAAGAAGAGTCTTCTTATCGTAATCTATAATATTGTTAGAACCAGGAGACATAACCTCTGCATTGTAATAGACATTTGCGTTCGGCCCAAAGATACTTATTTGTTGTTCTTGGGGCAGTGATGAGACTGCCTTTTCAAAAACATAAAAGGCGTCGTTGAAAGCGTCAGCTAGAGCGCCCCTGCCTTCAAACTTAGCCGCAAGTTCCGCTGCGGTCATTCCACCGGATTTGATGTTTGACTTATTTCTAGCAGCACGAGCAGTGCCTGTTGGGACAGAATAAGAGATAAATAGATTAACTCCATCTGTCTTTTCTGTACCTATTAACTCTCCGCTCGACGCTTTGCTGAAAACATCTTTCATCTCGGAGAATTTCATCTCCCCGTTATCAGAGAGGTGGCTCATATGTCCTGCTACGCCGCCCATTTTATTCCTCTAAAGCTGATGATTCTTCCAATAATACAAGCTTCTCTTCGAGATACTCAATTTTAGATTCCATTCTTCTGATTAGTTTTTTAGCCTCTCTCAAGTTATGAGATGCCATCTCTAATCTTCTTTGATCTGTTTTAGATGCTGCTCGAATGTTCTTAATAGTCTCTTCGAGAGCCTGAATTAGGCTTTTAATAGATACATCCTTCTTGGACTCATTTAGAAGGAACTCCCTTGTTATTTTTCGTAAATCTAGCATATTATACCATTATGTTGACCACTTGTCAACAAGGTAAGTAGTGATCTGGGCACGTTCTTCCGTTGTTAATACACGGTTGTATACGATTATCTCACCGATCTGGCCATCAAAAGTATATGCCGTAGCTCCGCTTGTCTGGTCAGTACCAATTACCATTTCATAATTTGTTACTGTTGGCGGGGCAACTCGATCAGTATGGTATCTTTCCTTAGATACAATTGTCTGCAATCCGCCATTTATTGATGCCGAGAAATCGTTCAAGGCAGCGAGCGCCGCTCCTTCTACATCTGCATGGCTAAATTGTAATACGTCTATTGTGCCCAAAACACCAACTGCCGGCAATATTACTGTTCCGCCGAAAGCTGAATACTGGTTCATTTGATATTGGTTATTTCCGTCATAAAAAAGACCCCACCTGTTAGTCCCAGAAGACGTTGTTCCTCTTTGTGTTACAATCGAAGCATTATCATTATAATCTGGGTTTGTTCCGGCTGGCGTCGCTGTCGCTTTTACAACAACATATATGTCATAAGGATATCCAGTTGTAGTTCCTCCTGTAAGAACGTCCGGCCTTATTAGACCTCCAAATGAAAATTCATCTCCAGAAGAGTTGTAACCTATCAGCCTTTGATCTGAATTTGATATATCAATAGCATTAAGTGGGGTTGTAACTCCTATTGTCGACACTCCTGGATTGTTTATGGCTGCTGGTGCTTCGAAATAGTGTCCATTTCCTGACTTGTCGTCAATTCTAGATATATCAGGTCCAGTCAAGTGAACTGTATTTGCGTCTGATGGATCAAGCCACAAAGCAAGACCAGACATAGCAAGAGGAACGCCATCAGATAAGACATCTGGGCAAGCGATATTGGTTCCAGATGTGACAATATATGCACTGTTATTTCTTAGTGTTTGGCCACCTCTTCTTGACAATGAGAATGGAGGTTGGTCGATACCAGACATTCCGTATTCTGTCTTAAGGTTATTAATATCGATAATGCTGTAGTTGTCCTCGTCATTATCAAACTCTGGGCAATAACAATCAACAAAGTTAAGAGTGATTGTGTAGTTTATTGAATCTGTGGAACAAGCAGTTACTTTATATTGGAATGTAACATCTGCGTCTGTTGCTAGTTTAGCCGATGCATCATATGTAAATGTTCCTGTTGTAGCATCGGTCATGATTATGATTGTGGCGGGTGGCACCTCTGCAAATGTAAGTGCTCCCATACCAGGAGCAGAGCCGAAGAGTGTTCCGCTGAACAACTCTCCTGCACAAACTTCAAGTGTTTCTGTTTTTCCTACTGGAGTTATTGGACACTCTGGAATTGCGGCTGTAACTGTTATTCCATTTTTTGTGCATGGATCTCCAAGCGATAATCCAGTTCCCCACGATGAACTTAACGGATCACCAGATCTAACAGACTTAATATTTACAGCAACAACTCTATAATAAGCATTATATGTTGTTAAACAACCAGTTCTTGCTGGGAGTGTGGTATCAATAAATGAGTTTGTTGTTTCGTTTCCTATTCTTTCAAAACTGCTTGTATCGTCAATACTTCTCCAGATCTCATATTTAACTGCTCCGCCAATAACGCCCCAGTTTAATGTAACCTGTG
>Ga0098044_1000087_pt1 | contig 49855 bp, 57 predicted proteins | sample 10_taG_FD_75053 | JGI IMG/M metagenome (GOLD analysis project Ga0098044, IMG submission 75053) | Marine viral communities from the Subarctic Pacific Ocean - 10_ETSP_OMZ_AT15264 metaG | ecosystem: Environmental > Aquatic > Marine > Oceanic | place: Pacific Ocean | collected 2015-01-16 | reverse complement strand
CTCATCATTCGGGGAAACTCTAGATTCCTATGAAGAAGGCACATGGACTCCTGCATTAAATGAATCTGGAACATCAAGCACTTCAGCCACAAATAGATATACACGAATTGGCAATGTTGTTCATTTATGGGGACACTTTTCTAATATTCAAAAGGATGGTACACCAACTTCGGATTTAGAAATTACTGGTCTGCCGTTTTCGTGTGAAGCAAATGCAACTGTTGGGACGGCAATGACGAACAATATCACGACCGCAAGTAAGATGGTCAATTTATCTGTTCAGGTAAACACATCAAACAACCTATACTTTTATCAAACTGTTTATAACGGTGCATGGGTAAAAATTGATTGGTCGGCTATTGAAGATAATGATGATATTTATTTTCATGCCACTTATAGAACAGATGCATAAAGGACAAAATTATGGCACTTAAAAAAGAAACACGAATAGACCAAATCCAAGTAACTGGTGGATTTAAAAAGATTGGAGTCAGGGAATCAACAGTTATTTCCGAAGGTTCCGATGCAGATGGCTGGACAGAAGTATCTCGTTCAGCCCATAGAAAAACTTTAACTCCTGATGCAGATGTGTCAGGTGAACCAACAGAAGTTCAGGATATTGCTAATGTAGTATGGACAGATGAATTAAAATCATCTTGGTCTGACTATGTTGCGAATCTTGACGATTAATAAAGGAGTGTAGCTATGAAAGACTATGCATTAAGAAAAAAGAACAAGAAATGGTCAGTAGCAAAGACTGTAGTAGTTGATGCTCCTGCCGTTTCTGAAGTAAAGGATAGCGATGGAGTCGTGGTGCGTGAAGCAAGAGCTGAAGTGTCCCACGAAACTATTCAACTATCAAAAAAGACCTATGATGCTGAAACTGGTAAAGCAGGTGCAGATTCAGTTCAGAATGTAACAGTAGACATGTGTGATGATAGAATTGCCATGTGTGATAAATCAATAGCAGAGTCAACATCTCAGAAAGAAGGGTGGGAACTCTTGAAGACTGATATTCAAGCTCTGTAAACCAAAAAGGATAAATAATGTCTGATAAAAAACAAAAAGAACAACAGACTGTCGTTATCAACGATGTTGAGTACAAACCCGAAGACTTCACAGAAGAACAGGCTATGCTTGTGAATCATGTGGCTGACCTAGACAGGAAGATTGGTAGTAGTATGTTCAATCTTGACCAGTTAAATGGTGGTCGTGAATTCTTTATGAAGAAGCTGGAGAAGGCACTTGAAGAAAAAGAAGCAGAAGCAGAAGTGGTCGAGTAATACAAGTTATGGCATCCCTGTGAAATATACTTTTACGGGGATTCCATTCACGGAATATTATGTCTAATGGGGAACCCAAAACTGCTAGAAGTTATAGGGGGACTGTGGTTGATGATAATGCTATTGTCTCTATTAACCTTAAATGGTTGGGTCAACTACTTGTACTTGTTGGGATGCTCGTTTATGGTTATTGGCGTATTGAAAGTAGACTGGGAAGCCTTGAAGATGAGATGGTCACGGCTGATGTTAAGATTGGGGATTTACTGGACAAACATATGGTGGAAGAAAAGATACAACGAGACCAGCTTGAAGAGAAAGTGAGTTTCTATGAGAAAGAATTTAACATTAACCCCCTATCTTGGGGAAAGCGGAAGAAATAATGGATTTTATGGCGGTATATGGCGAAGCAGGGATGATTGGCGTTGTAGGAGCAATGTTTGTTTACTTAGTAGTGCAAATGTCGAACAAAGCATCTGCTCAACAGAAGACGCTAGAAGATTTAAAGATAGAGAATAAAGGGCAATCTGAGACTCTGGAAAATACGGAAGGGATGATTATTAAATTAATTAGCAGATGGAACCAGAGTGATGATAAATTAGATAGGAAATTTGATGCCTTAAATAAAGAAATAAACGATTTAGACAACCAAGTATCAGAGATAAGGGGTAGTCTAAGTAGAATAAATGGGAAACCAAATTGATATGGATAGTTTAAAAGTAACAAGTATAAGTACAAGTTTGGGTTTAGTATATTGGACAGATATTATATCAGGAATATTGATGTGCGTAATGTTTACAGCACAGATTTATTACCTGTACTTAAAAACAAAAAAGATAAAGGAGAGTTAAGATGGACTTTAAAACAATGCTTATGGATATGGCCCAAGCACAAGCTGATAAGATGCAGGATGAAGCTATGAGCTTTATTGCGTCTGATGAGTTTGCGGACAAAATAGCCACTAAGATAAATGAAAAGATTAATATACCTTTCGTCTCAGAAGAGAAAGAGCAACTGCTTTTTGAGAAGGTTGTTGATGTAGTAACCGATTTAATGGAAGGAGTGTTTAGGGGGAAGTAATTTGAAAATAGTAGATAAATTTGACATAGAGTGCACAAAGACTTTCCGTATTAAGCCAGATAGGTGCCCTTATTGTACAAGCAGAGACGTTCAAGGTGTCGAGATATTAGGTGCGTATGATGGGGAACTAATGTGGGAATGCAGTTATTGTCATAAGTTTATACTAAAATTTACCAAAAGGACAACTGAGAAGCATTTAAAGAAAGCTCAAGAGCTTTTGATAGATGTTAGTAACTGGGAGGAACTTTGGGAGCAATTACCAAATTAGATAAAGGGGTTGTTAAAAGAGGCATAATAACACCCGACAAACATTTTCCGCTTGAAGATAAGGGAGCAATAAGATGTTTAACAAAAGCAATAGAAATAGTAAAACCAGACTTTTATGTCGATTTAGGCGATGTGGGGGAGTGGAGTAGTGTCTCAAGTTGGCAATGGAAAAAGAAGAGGCGACCGCCTTTGGAGTATCAACTTCCATTTGTGGATGAAGATATTGCCGCAGTTAATAAAGGATTGGACACAATAGATGAAGCTCTGGACAAAGTTAATTGCAATGAAAAGTATTTTTGTGAAGGCAATCACGACGATTGGCTCAATAGGTTTCAAGTCGAAAACCCCTATTGTAAAGGATACAATTTTAAACAAGCCTGTATTGACGGAAGAGGGTACAAATTCTACCCTATGGGGAAGTATCTCAAGATTGGCAAATTATTTTATTACCACGGAAACCATTTTGCTGGTATCAATCACTCCCGCAATCATCTCCTCAGGCTTGGTTCAAATATTATGTATGGACATCATCACGATATACAGCAGTCTTCTGTTACCCATCTTGATGGGGTTAAGAGTGCTTGGTCAATAGGATGTTTAAAGAAACTAGATGATAATTCGAATGATTGGCTTATGAATAGAAAACATAACTGGCAACACGCTTTTGCAGTGGTTGATTACTTTGGTAATGGCTACTTTACTGTGCATATTATACAGATAATACACGGCAAGGCTTCACTTTGGGGGAATTTAATATAATGCCTAAAGACGTAAGAGAAGTCAAGTCCTTCAATCTTGGTGTAGTTACTGCCGCTGATGATAATGATATAAAGATAGATGCCGCAGTATATTCTAAGGATATTGACCCGAATGCTTCAGAAGGAAAATTAAGAGGAAGATGGAAAGATTCCCTAATTGACCTTCCTGTTTACAGGGGTAAGCCTATTTATACAACCGCCGATACGACAGATGAGGTAACAAGAGAAATCAATATTGACAATTCTTCTTCAGTTGGTATGGAGCTTTATTTTGAAGAAGAAAAGTATGAGGTAAAGGTCAATCTTATCGGTTCTCCTCCTACATCTCAGGTAACAGTAAAACTGAAAATGAAAGCGTTTAGTAGGGATTCTGGATATATTAAAATATCTCACGATGGTACTAATTATAATAATTCAGGAGAATTTGATACCTTAGTATTTTCAACAAGTAATTATGCAACATCCCAATCGTTATATCTTGTTTGTCAATCTGCGTCAATTATTGATAGAACTGTACCAATAATGGTTTCAGCTCAATCTACTGATTCGCTTTGGAATAGTTCAAATCTTAACTATACTATGAATTACCTTTATAAAGCAACTGTAGAATCTCAGCCCGGAATAATTATAAAAAGAAGCACCTATAAAAATCACGGAGTTACAGAAGGACTTCAAGGAGAATATAGGATTGATTTGAAATTATCATATCCTCCCGGATTAGATTTAGACACCTCAAGTGTGGATATAATATTCACTTCTAATGACCCAGATAGGTTGTATGTTCATTGGACAGGAGGGAACGCAACAAAATTAAATACAAAAACTTTTTCTTTTACTAATCTGAACTGGTCTACTTATCAAACTTTATATCCATTTGTTTTGGATGATGGTATAAAACAAGGGAATTTACAATTCTCAATGGAAGTAACTGGCGTAGATAATGGTTCATTACTATACGACTTTCTTAATGGAGGAATAGAGGGAAACATTAGGTTTGATGATGGTACTTTTCTTGATAATGATTTTCATTCTCCAGTAAATCCTTGGAATATAGGAGCATTAGAAGCAAGTATTGCAGGAGGTGGTGATGGTACAGGTAACGAAGATGGTGAAAAGGGATGGAAGGATGGCCCATAGATTATGGCATTAGCAAACCCACCAGTCCCAGATAATATTAATACCCTTGTTCCAAAGTCAGGAGCATTTGACGGTGCTTTTGGTATTAATGGAAGATTTACAGGCACTGAAGACACGGATTTTAAATTACAGATTTTTTCTTTAACAACTGGGACAGTTTTAAATCTATCTGGTCATACAGGAAGTCATGCTGGTTGTACTGTTGGAACTTATTCCAATATTCAACCTATTAATGTCGTTTCTTCTGGAACTGGTTTAAAGATAACAGCTGTAATAGAAGCTGGTAGTCCACTAAAACTTACCCTTACTGTATCGGAAGTTGGAAGCGGTTATGCTTTTGGTGATACAGTTAAGATTGTTGGTACTAGTATAGGAGGAGCCACAACAGCTAATGACCTTACTATAACGATAGGAGAAGTTGTATCACAAAATTTAAAATATAGATATAAACTGATTAATTCGACTTCGAATCAGGGTTGGCTTCCAGAAGCTGGACAGACGGCAATAGGTGGAATTGGTATGGGAGATGAGATAGCTTTAGGAATAAGGATTAATTGGGGGGATATAAGTATTTTTAATGTAGGTGATGAAATAAGTTTTAAATTTACTGTAAATGCTACAAGAGCCTCAGAAATGCACATTTTAAGCACAAAAGATGGTGCTCATTTGCTTAAATATGATAATGGTTATTTAAAAGTTTCTCATAACATAGATTCTTATGAGCCAATAACTACAGATATAGATAGGACTAGACAGGTAGAAAATAAAGGTATTATTGGTCGATTGTCTGAAGAAGAATATGGGGCTGTATTTTCTACTATTAATAGTAAAAGTGTTACTATAGGACTTGGGCCAGATAAAGTTAATAAGCCTAAATGGGCTGGTATTCCAGAGCACAAGCAATTTGATAAAGAGCTAACCCTTGATAAAGTTGTAATAGCTGATGCTGAATTATCTTTGTCAAGTGAGATACCTCAATTTGATGATATGGTAAGAATAGATACGGCTAACTGGTATGACGATGCTGGTACTCCTAATAAAGGGGGAGTTGGTGGTCTTTGGACTAAACCATATTATGCCGCTTTTCAAGCTGGGAATCCTACTATATTTTTATTTAGAGTGAAAGATGAAACTGATTTTCTACACAAAGAATATTATAAATACCCCTCTGGGATTACTAGTATACTTAATCCTATTGCCATAGCAACTGATGGTGCACACCTTTTTGTTCTTGATGACAATTCTAATGGTATAATTCACTGTTTTAAGTTTACTGGTGGTATTGATGTTTCAGACACAGACTCTCCTAAAATAATTGATTTTAATAAATATAATGATACTTGGCCTATGGTTCTACCAGATACTCCAAGAGGAATATGTTCTAGGCATAATACTCCTGATGAAAAAGGCGGTGGTGCTTGGTTTAGCGATATTAAAGTTACTCCAGCAGATTGTAGATTTAATGATTCTAGTGGTGGTTTTGGTAGAATATGGCTTCAGGCATCTTGGTCTTTTGACAAAGATAGAGATTATGCAAAATATGAGGTAGAAGGTTATGAACCAGATACTGTTCCAGTAGAGGATATGTGGTATCCTGCAATATGTGGTGAAACAGATGAAAATGAATGGCTATGGTCAATAACCTTAACTAATCCCGCACACCCTACTGGTATGGAAGCAGAAACTGGGGCAGATGGAAGACTATTTCTTGTTAATAGAAGTCCATCTATGACAAAATTTTATAAAGTTACTTGGATGAACAAGCCCGCCCCTAATTATTATAATCATCAGTTAATAATAAGAGGTGATTATGACCTAACAGATGGAGATGACCCAGAGGGAGATGAAACAGATGCTTTAATTCTTAATTTTTCAACTCCAGCTCTTATAGCTGGTGGTACTGGTGGTTTTGCTCTTACTGACTTTGCACAACCTATTGGTTCATTGGAAGCTGGTATTATGTCTACTTTCAAGTATGGCCTTGTTGATATGGATGAAGCAACAAAAATAGGGGTATGTCTTGTTTGGGCTTCTAGTGATGAGATAAAATCCAATATTAGTGAACCCCGAACATTTGCAGGAGCTCATAGAGATGCTTCTTCCAAATTATATGCTGAAATTGGCACTAGTTCTGCATATTATGTCCAAGATTTCTTGAATCAAGGTAACTTATTTCCCAGAGAAGATGGCAGTGGTAATGAACTACTTCAGCCGAAAATAGAAACTTGTGCTATACCAGCTGGACAATGTGTCACCTTGAATTTAATTGACGGTACAGCTGAAGGATGGAGTAAAAAACCATTAATTATTCCCTTAGCCGAAGATTGTGTGGTTGGTGGCTACAATCAATCTGAAATACCGGCAGATAATTATAATCAAGATTCAGATTGGGGTACAGCTGTTAATCAGTTTGAACGTAGGTCTCTTATTCAAGAGAATGGAAAAGTATCAGATTTTTCTAGAGCATTATACAACTCTAATACAAAGAAATTATTTACATTTGCTTCAGATGGAGAAATAAAACTTTATGATTTAGCCGCTCTTCACGCCGCTAAATCTCTAGAAGAAGATGATTATGATGATAGTTGGGATAAAGATGAATTTTTAAGGAAAAATCCTTTTCATTCTAAGAATGATTATTTATATAACCCCGGTAGTGGGGTAGTAGGAGCCTTTTCAAATCAAATGCCGGGTGCGAATCACGAAAATCCAGCTAATAAAACTGGTTTTGTTCAACATCATAGAGCAAACAGGATGCACTTGGCTGAACAAGAAAAGAGGCTTTGCTATCGAGATAGAGGTATATATGGTTATGGTACAGATAGATTTACTGAAGAGGGGTTTGGTGATTGGAACAAGAATGAATGGAACGATGTATATGGCGGTGTTAATTCGGCTACCGAAGGTGAAATAAGAATATTTTTATTACCCTTTGAATTACCCTCAACTAGAAATGCGACTATTACACATAGTGCTCAAGCTCCAGAGACAATGTGGGATTTTAAAGCTACTTCAATTTATATTGATTCTGGTGAAACAGTTGTTACAAATCAAAAGGTACCACAAATGTCTTATATTGATGGTACTACTACTATTCAGGGCGGCATAACTCCAGTAAGTGATACTGTAGGTTATAAAGCGTCATCTCCAAGCTTAATTATATCGGGAGATGATACTGAAGGAAATGGTGTCCCCACTTCCGCTGATGATAGAATAGGTTCTCCTATATCTCCGGGTAAATCAAGATTTATTGGCTGGTATAATAAAGATGAACCAGCAGATGGTGCAGGTGCCAATGCTCTGCCTAGCACAGCCAATGCTGTAGATTATATGTACTATGCTTTCTCTTTTATGTATGATGGGTATCAAGAAAGTGTTTTGTCTGCACCTATAGGTTCTAGTGTTGATACAAATTCTGGTTTTTCAGTACAAGTTACTGGAGACGCTTTAAGTATTAAGATAAGTATCCCTGATGTGGATTCTCTTTCTCCAAGAATGTCGCACATATGTTTATATCGTTCTAAAACTATTGAAGACGTATCCTCACCTAAGGCATTCTTTCAGTTAGTGGAGCAAATTTCTTTATCTGATATAAGATGGACTCAGCTGGGTACTACAAGAAAGTGGGAATGTACAATAACAGATACGGGGAAAACTGGAGACCAGTATGAAATAAGGACTGGTATGAGTGAAATTATAGATGATACTCAACCTCACTATGGTATAGCTACAAAAGGCGATGGCTTTTTATTTATTGGTCAAACTTGGCATAGCAGTTTAGAGAATAAAGAGAACTTTATTTTTCGCTCCCAGCAAGGCAAGTTTAATATGTATGACTGGTCAACAGATTGGATTGAATTACCAGAATACCCAACTGCATTATCATATTATGGTGGTAAATTATTTGCTTTTAGTAAGCAGACTTGTTGGATGATAAATCCAATGACAATGCAGATAGAAGAGGATATTCTCCAATGTGGGTGTCTTAGTCAACAATCTATAATTTCTTGTGATTATGGAATGTTCTGGGCTGATAGAGAATCAATATGGTTATACGATGGTAGTAGATTTAAGAATATTGGGCTTCCAATAGAACAAGGTGGTACTTATTCTTACAGACAAAGGGACAGAGCAAATAGTAAGGTGCACGTTGAATTTGATGCTTTTACTAAAACATTTTGTGTCTTTATTAAGCCTAAAGCAGAATATGTTACTATGGACAATACTAATAATAGTGGAGACAAACAGGAAATTAGCCAACAAGCAACAATTTGGGCATATCATATTGAAAAAGGACGATGGGATTATTGGGTATTAGAAGACTTGTTTAATAGCCAGATTCCAGACCACGGAATAAATATAGGTTCTAAGACACTGGCTACTTGTCGTGACTGGTCAGGTGGTGTTTTATATGCTAATAATAATGGTTTATGGCGTCTAGGTACAAATCAAGAATCTAGAAAGAATTGGGAATGGATTTCAAAGAATTTTGTAATGGGACACCCCACTCTTGACAAAAGATTTTATAAAGTTAGAGCAGTTAGTACAAATGGCAATCCGTTTATTCAGTATAAGGTTGATGATGCCCCTTTAAGTATAGTAGTTGGCGGAGATGAAAAGATTACTACTAAAAAAGGCAAAAGAATTAAAGTAAAAGTTCTTGGGCCGGGTGAAACATCTGTTGATAGTGTGGGTATTATTTATAGGAGGCCAAAGGCAAAATGATAAAGAAATCAAAGAGTTTTCAGTACAATAAGGGTAAAAAAGTACGTGGAAATTCAGTTAAAGAAATTAATGATGTTATAAACGATATTTATCGTGAGATAACTCAAATAAAATCAGTACTTTCGAAGCAGAATAACAAGACGTTATCTACTCCAGAAGGCGCAATTAGAGTAAAACAAGATTCAAATAGTGATAAATATACTTTAGAATTTAAATCCGAGAATGGTTGGATTGAAAATAAAGCTAATATTTTTAAACTAAAGGGGAATTAAGATGGCACGAACAGGCGACACAGGACATAATTGGTTCCAAAAAATGTTTTTAGGGACTGAATCTTCAGCAAGTAAAAGAGAAGATTATTTACAGGATAGAAAGCAGGGCGAATACGAAAAGTATGCTCAGGGTTGGGGTGAACAGGCTGATAAATTTCAACAAATGAGTGATGAATTCTTTGACCCTATGTCTGGTCGAAATCAGCGACGATATGGGATGATGGAAGAAGCAATTAATGACCAAACTACTGCTGGAATAAGAGACTGGCAAGGAGCTATGGCTCAACAAGGTATGGGAAATGCCGGTGGTATTGGTGCTCAAAATATCTTACAACAAAGACGTCGTGCTGGTGGAGATACCGCTAGAGGAATGGGTGAAGTTTATCAACAATCCTTCGGTATGGGTATGCAAGCCGCTAAACAGGGAAGTTCTGAAAGGTCTAAAGGAGCAACTGCTACTGGAGCCGCTGACCAGATTTACGCTGGAGCTAACCAAGTTAAAATGGCTCAGGACGCAGCTAATGCTCAGAAAAAAGCTGGATTTGCTCAAATGGTTGGTGGAGCCGCAATGTCTTACGCTATGCCCGGATTAATGGGAGGCCTTACTAAGAAACTGGCAGGCGCAGGTGGAAAAAATCCTTTATGGGGGGATAAGATAGCTAATATGATTGCTCAACCACATCTTCAGAATATGAATATAAGTGATGCCGCTCAAATGAATTTAATGAGACAACTTCACGGCGAAGGAAAAGGTGGTCAGAGCTTTGCGTCATCATACAATTTGCAGAGACCTAGCTATACACCGGGAAGTATGTTTAATACACAGGGTTCCTTTGGACAAGGATTAATGAATTATGGAATGCAGAATATGCAAAATAGAAATGCAGGAGCTTATAGCTCAGGTTTTGGACAAGGAGCTCCGAATCCTTATGCTTTAACTCCAAATTTTCATCAGCCTGCACCAGTTGTTCAACAAAATAATAGCGCATCAAGTATGGCCCCCGGATACGACCCAAACTGGACATATTAAGAGAGGTAAATTATGGCAAACGTAGAAGCACCATCAACATTTATGACATCTTATCAACAAGGTAGACAAAATAAACGTCAGGATAGGCAAGATAATATAAAACTCGGTTTCACTATTTTTGATGAAGATAGGAGAAGAGAAAAACATAAGGCTCAAATGGATAGAGCTATGGAGGATACTCGTCATCTTAAGACTATGAATCCTTTTTTAGAATCTCTTGAAAGGTATAAGAATGAGCTTAAATGGAGTACTCTTGAATCAGATGTTATAAGAAATAAGGATGCTACGAAGCATCAGGTGATATCAAATGTTATAAAAGAAAATGATATGCGCTCCGATTTAGATAATATCATTTGGCAACGAATGCAGAACCCCGATTTGTATGGTCGTGGAGGCGCCTTCTCTACCGAAGAGAAAGGTATAATGGCTGAAAACAGGGGTCTCTTGAATCGCACTATAGGGGGTGCATTAGGTAACCAAGCAACAGACCAAGATATAGAAGCAATTTATAAACGAGAAGATTTGCAGTCGGCTCAAGCTTATGGTGCGGCATCAGATGATTTTCATATGAAGAATGCAATGACCGGCCCAGCTGGTGGAGATTATGGACAACAGAAGTTTCAAACAGAGACAATAAAACCTTTGACTTTCCAAGAAAGAAATTATGAAGACATTGAAACAGAAAGAACTGGAATTAGAGAAGGTTATGAAGACCAAGCTACAATGAGGGATATGAATAGAAAACTCCAGACGGATATGATGCAAGTTCAGCAAGACGGTAGAGAAATCTACAAGCAGTTTAAAAACACAACAGATTCTAAAAAAAGGAAAGCGTTGTTACAACAGTATATGCAGAATAGGCAAATACAGAGCTATCTGAGATTTACAGGTGGACAGAGTCTAAGTCCAATGGATAAATTATTACAAAATATGAAGGGGGAGTAAAATGGCACAACAACCAAATTATTCAAGTAGAATGCCACAGGGTGGGCCCTTGCCTCGTGGTAACAATCCTGCGGCTTTATCTCAGCAATTAACATCAATGCTGGCTCAAAGTGGTGAAACTCAAAACCTAAAACAATTCTGGCAAATGTCTCAAGATTATTTTAATAATCCTAGAGATTATTCTAATGAAGATTTTGAAATGTTAAAGAAGATGGGTGCCCGCTCTGGAATAGAGATGCCAGTAAGCGCTACAGATAAAGCAACTGCTATGGAACACATTGGTGCTGGAATTGTTGGTGTCTTAGATGGCTTCTTATGGGATTTGATTCCAGATGATTACTATTCATCAAGAAGGACTGAACTCTCTAGAAGTATTGGTATGTGGACTGGCATATTAGTTCCTTCTGTATTAGCAATTATGGGTTCAATGGGGTTAGCCGCTCCTGCGGTAGTCGCAAGATTAGGTACAGCTGGATTAAAAGGTGCTAAACAAGCCGCTTTTAAGTTAGGTGGTAAAGAAGGTCTAAGGGCTATAAAAACCGCCGAATCTGGTGCATCGCAGTTTGTAAATTTTGCTAAAAATTGGTCTCTTCCCGGATTAGCACTAAGAGGAACAAAGAGAGCCGCTACTGGAGCAGGACAAATTATGTCAAGATTTGGCCCCACCGCTGGAGTAGGAGAAAAGATTCTTGAGAGTAAGATTGGACAAGCAACCTTCAAAAAAGGTGCCGAGAAAGCGATGGATAAAGCCGCTAGGCTCGCTAAAAAAGGTGATTCCAAAGGAGTTCAGGAAGCACTAGGTGAACTTGGTGAAGAATATGCTCCACATATGAAGGGAGCAGTTGAAGGTATTCTTAAATCTGGAAAAGTTGGTGGAGAAGCTGGAGAAATCTTAAAACGTGCTGTGGATAAATTTGGTACTTCAGCATATGCCGCAGATGATTTAGTTAATCTTGGTAAGAGTTTCTTAGGCTATAAGAAAGGTGGTGCCGCTACACAAAAGGCGGCTGAGAAATTTATGGGCTCTCTGAGAGAAGGTCTGAAGAATAATAAATCTATTGACGAAATCGTTAAAGTTCTTCCAAAGGCAAGGCAGAAAGAATTGCTTAAAGCTTGGGGTAACCCAGAGAGTAAGGCTGAAATTCTTAAGCTTCTTGCAGAGAATACTCCTGAAGCCGCATCTTCTATAATGACTGGGGTAGGGAATATAGCTATGCCTGCCGCTATAGGAGCTTGGGAAGCATCTGCTCTAGGAAGTTCTGAAGAAGTAGGGTATGAAGGTTGGGGTGACTTAGGTGGAATGGACTATTAATGCCCGAAACATATTACCCCAAAGAGCATAAAGAGGAATTCGACCCGAATGCTGGATTTGAGCCTTCTATAGATTATAGGCTTACTGAACAGCTTGTTACATATTATAATCAATTCCCTGACCAGTTTGACGAAGAAAAGTTAAATAAGGTAGCTCTTCACGCCCAACATTATAACATCCCCTTTGCTCATAATAAGGCTGATAATGATATATCAGTAAAAAGGATAGTCCAACAAGCCGCTTCTGGCTTTGGTGAAGGTTTCACTACTTTAAAAATGGGTGAAGACCCTACTAATGAGTGGGAAGCTATAGCACGAAATGTTGGACATTTAGCTGGATTTGTAGGTTGGGTACCAATTCCAAATGCCGTAGGTAAAGCAAGTAGATTAGCCGCCGCCGCTAAAGCGATAAAAGGGCGTTCTATCCCTATGATAGGTGCTAATTGGCTTACAAAAGAAGCAAGTAGGATAGCCAGAGGTGCAAAAGCTGAAGCTACGCTTCTTAGAGGCAATGCAACCAAAGATGCTATGTCCACTATTGGTAAAGCTGGCCCTCTTGTTGATGATATTGTTGAGGGAGCTTTTCATCTTGGTACTGCTAGTGCAATAAGTGCTTGGCAAGGAGGTATTGATGAAATGATGACTGCCTTTATACACGGAGCTGAAACTGGTGCTGTGTTTAGAGGAATAGGAAATTTTATAAAAACAGGTGACCCTCAAGGTGACAAGCTATTACGGACGGTGTCTGCTTCGGTGTATTCTGGATTACCTTCGACTATGGCTGGTGCAACGACTCCTGAGCAAGTATATCAGTATCTCCTTGGTGCTTACTTCGGGTTCAAAGAGATGCCATATACGACGAGAAATGCACAAAAGTTTGTTGCCGCTCGGTTCAAGGACGGTACGATTGGAGAGCCGGTAGAGGGTCACCCTGAATTTGGGAAATTAGACTCCAAGTCTCAAAAAGCGGCAGTAGAATTAGCAGATAAAGTTAGAGGACAAGTTGATGAGATAGGTCGTCCTATTACTGCTAATATTATAATGAATCAATTATTACAAGATTTACCGGGTATGCCCCTTAAAGAACGTCAAAGTATTGCTAATAAAATACTTGAAAAAGGCGTTACTATAGACCAGTATGGGGAACTTATTAAAACTGTAGAATTACCTGTTGATGAGAGAGTCCAAAAAGGCCAACAAGATGATGCTGATATTGGCTCTGCTCACGGAGTCCATTTAAAGATAGATAATTTTGTTACTCGTAATATGGAAAAAATCTGGTCAAAGGGGGATACTCCAAATAAAGAACGAGTAAAAACTATTGTTGATGTTGATACTCAGTGGAAAAAGATATTAGGCAAGGCTCAGAGAGGTGAGGATGATTCGCCTGAGGCAAGTATGATTAAGTTTCTACAGAAAAAGTATGGAGTTGCCCCAAAAGATGAGGCTGATAGATGGTGGAGGCAATATGCGATAAGGGCCCTTAAAGAAAAGCCTGTTACTATGTTAACTGCTAAAGCTTATGCTAAAAAAGGTTCCCAACATTGGGAAGTTTTGCCACAAGGTGGCAGTAATGCGGCTGGTAATCGTAAACTTTTAAAAGAAGAGCCTAAGCTTTTAGATAAAATTTATAATGAAGCATTTCTTAGGAAGCACGGCAGGGATTCTGAAGCTCCAACTTATGCTGTAATGGATAGTTTTACTGGTATAACTAATAACAGGATGAAGGAACTTAGTTTGCTTGAGATGGAAGAATTCTATTATAGGAATGAATTGCAACCAGCTATCAATGCGGCAAAATCAGCAGGACTACCTTATCTCCAAGGCGTTGAGATGGCTCGTAGTAAGGCTAGAGATATGACAGACAAATTTCACGCAAGAAATTTCTATTCTTTACATAACAAGCAGGATATGTATTATTATGGAGGAAAAGGGGATGCTGAAAGAATGTACTTTGTACAATATCATCCAGATACTCCAAAAATAGCTCATCAGACAGGAATCAAAGAGGTAAGAGACGCTTGGGCACAGGCTCAATATGAGGGGCAAAAGAAGGGGCAGAAGAAAAGAACTGTCCAGTCATTTAAGAACCAATTTACCAAAGAGTTAAATGCTGAAAGAGATGAGTATATTAAGACTTATAGTCCTCATATGAGAGCTGATATGAGAAGTGATAGAACTGCTAAAACTATGTTCAATCGTGGCTACTTATCCAATGTATTATATGAACTTGAGTTAAATGGATTTTCAAATGATTTAGTATCGGGAAATATTAAATCAATCTTTGGGGAAGGAATGATAAATAGCTCTAAGGCTTACAATAAGCGTGCACAAGTGTGGTTTACTACTGGATTTAGCGGAGATAATCGGAAAATAGAGAAAGATATTACGGATTTAGATAATGGCAATTTTCGTTTTAGACTGTTCAATGAGAAAGATACTAAAAAATTTACAAAGGATACTCCTGCAACAGAAATGATTCAAGGCACCGATGGTGCTATATATGGTAGAAGTGATGTTATTGATTCGCAAAATAGAGATTGGGGAATGCCAACAGAGGGTGGGGCTCATAAGAGTTTTATAGTTTCCAATAGTCAGCGTGGCCTAGGTGCTTTACTTGGTAAATATGCTGTCTTTTCAGCGACACCTGAGATGGAAGCCTATATGAAAGAGAATAATCTTCATTTTATGGTACCTAAGAGTGCGGCGAAACAATACGGAACGAGAAAATTCGGTGAAATTGTTCGCAAGGGTGGAAAAATATCTGTTGAGGGTGGTGAAGTTTACCATATGAAGCCAAATGAGATGAAAGGTGTTCTCTCTGAAAAATTTGATAGCCACTCAATGCAGTGGCAAAGATTACCCAAACAGATGTTATCAAATCTTACTCCTTATGCTTGGCAAAATATTAAACCAGAGCAAATAGATGATATTTATAACGATTTAAGTCGCAAATCTTTCAATGGCGACGCTGAAACTAATGCTCAATTAAAAATGCTTGAAAAGAATCCTAAAAATGAAGCTTTTGAAGCCGCCGTATTAAACAATCTTGAAGGAGTAGGCGTAAAAGAGCTATTAGCAGTTATGAAAAAGCCCGGTATGGAGTCTTTTGCTACTAAGGTATATCGTAAAATTCAACGTATGGATTTAGAAACAGACGCTGAAAGAGCTTTAAATGAAGGTGAGATTACCAAAGAGGAATACGATGCTTTAAAAGGGGATAAGCAGGAGCTAAATGTTGTTCACGAAAAAATACAAGAGCTTGTGGGTGATTCTCTTGCTGGACTTATGCACAAATATGTGACACCCTATAGACAGACTGTAATGCGTAATTTTGTAGTAAACCAAATAGTAAGACCAGTTGTAAAGAATTCTTTTTCAGCTAGAATGAGACCTTATGAGATGGGCTTACGTTATCAAAGAAAAGCTGGACATAATACGTCACTCCTTGAAAAGAGGGATGATATCTTCTTCCTTGATGATGGTTATAAGGATATGAGAGTATTTTCTGAGTCTTGGGACGGTTATAGAAGACTTGAAGATGTTTGGACTGATTATAATAAAGGACGTTTTAGCGGGAAGGTAAAGAAGCAAGTAGAGAACACTTTATCAGCTATTGTACAAAGAACTCCAATGGATTCACTCAGTGGGGCTCATAAGCTCCAATTTAAGGGCTTTACGGGCGTTAGGGGTTTTGGTACACTCTTACACCCAAGAACTATGGAAGCGTTAGGAGGGGCTGATTTAGACGGCGACAAGGCATTTGGCTTCTTTGGTGGTCGTTCAGAGGATGGCACAAGTGGTGAAGGCTTTAAACAGAGCTGGATGGATATGTACGGTAGTCAAAAAGAAGAGTTTTATAAGAAAGACGGTACTGTTGCTCATCAAAAGACAGAGATAGACCCATTGACTGGAAAACAATATAAAGATATGCTGGCTTTTACTGATGAGGACACATTAAACAAGATTAATAGTTCAGTTTTAAAGCTATCACCACATAGAAGGATGAAAGCATCCTTTGGTGCGGCAGGTGGACGTAAGCAACTTGGCCCCGCTGTTGTAAATAAAGCTGTATTAAGCAGTGCATATGCCGCTATAAGAGCTTCTGAATCAGGTGAATTCAGTTATCTTAAGCAATTTAGCGGTAAATATGCTGGATTATATAAAATTGTCCTTACTCCAAAAACAGATTCTAAATCAATGGAGAGTTTTAGGGGTATAACAAGAGCATCTATTGCCTTGGGTTCTGACCCCATGGATGAAGCTGGATTAAGAGGCCGAGAAGTATTTTTTATGGAAGCGGCAAAGAGGGCTTTCAACTTTGAAGTAAGATTTATGGATAAGAAGGGTGGTGTTCATAAAAAACTTACAAAACAGATGAATAATAATGAATTTATGATGAGACAAGGTCTTATCCGCTCTCTCTCTAGAGTTAATTCAGTCTTATTTGGTAGAAATATCCCAGAGGGAAGAAGGTGGTTACCAGAAGAAATACAACAAGAAATAGAATTTGCTAATGAAAGTTTTGCTGGTACGCCTCACAATAGTCTTTTACCTAAATTAGCAGATACTCTTAGAGGTGTTGATATGGGTGATAGTATCTTCAAGAGAATCAAATTTGAAGAGTATAAAGCTTTATATGCGGAGCACGATTTATTAGCCCAAGAAATGAAACCCTTAAGAGACGCTATGGGTAGGTCAAGTATGAGAACACCTATGAATGCTTATCTTGATATTATATTCAAAAACAAGTTATTTACCCAAGAAGGTTTTGATGCTCAGTTAGACCCAAATCATAAAGGTTATAAGAAGAAACTGTTTAGTGGAAAAGCTTTTAATGGTTATACCAAAGCTAGACGAAGAAAGCTAGACCCTGAGAATAATGTTGAACATAGAGCTGAAATTATTCGTGATATTATGCTTAAGGGAGAAAGATTTATTACTGATGATATATCTGATTTTGTTAGTTTAAGATTAATCAAGAAATATACTGAAGGTATGTCGGATGCTCAGATTAAAAAAGTTTGGGATTACGTAGACCAAGTTAAAAAACAAAGTTATTTGTATGCTAGGCAAAGAAAAATGCCTCTTGAACCAATTCTATCTGGTCTTTCTGAATCAGAAGCAAATTATATCAAAGAAATGGAATTACAATTTGCTCCAGAGAAGCTCTCTTCAGCTCAAGACCAAATTAAAACAGATATAAAGATAAAGCTCCATAAGGCAACTCTTACCCCAGAGGAAGCAAACTTATATGATGCTCTTATGCTTGGTACTTTTTCTCGTGGTAATAGACACGAAGTACAAAAAATGATTGAAGGATATAAGGGGAATAAGTGGTCTCAAGGATTTAAAGAGCAGATTAATTCACTCGAAGAGATGAGTGCTAATACATCATTAAGTAAGCTTGGCATAATTTCAGAATCCGTAAAAGATAGTATGAAGAAAGAGTTTTTTAAAAACTATCAGGAAATATTTGATAAATCAATAGATGTTGTCAGTGAATCTGAGAAAGCACGAGTCAAGGAAGAAGCTTCAGAAGCTAAAGCTCCTACTGAGCTATTTGACCCTAAAACAGGAGAACGTACTAAGGGGAATCCATTAGAAGCCAGTGATTATGATGCCGTTACACAGAAATACTTAGATGAGGTAGCTCCTTTTGAAGGGCTATATGAAGGGAAATTAAACAAAGAGCATAGACAATTATATAATTCTCTTAAAGAAAAATTAGATGTTGCATTTCCCAATATTGTAGGAAGGGATTTAAATGGATTTATGAGAGAAAGATTTGGAAAAGATATAAATAAAGTTGATTTAAGTGAATTAAAAGCCCTAGATAGGTGGCTAGAGGACACACTTACTGGAACTTGGTATCAAAAATTGTTTAATAAGGTAAAAAGAGGTATACCTGAGTTAACAAAATGGCATTATATGATGTTTCCAGAGGCTGTTAATAGAGATTTAATGAGGAAAGAGATATTATTACTTGAGAGGAGAGGCTCGTTTAAGGATGTACATGGTAATGTTATCTCTGGTAGGATAATGAAACCAACTGGAGTTATGGAGGTCATACAGGACTATATTCACAAAGGGCAAGAATGGAGTATTGCTGGTTCAGAAGAAGAGAAAATAGCCATTAGAAAAGAGTTATCTCAGTACCTGAATCTGGATAGGGGGTATGACCTTCACGAGATTGCTATTGCTTTTAGAGAAATGGAAGTTCCTAATAGGTGGAAGGAACAATATGAGACTCAAGATAATGGTATGTATCTCTTTATGAAGGAGTCTTATGATAAAGCTTATAGACATATACCAAAGAAACACGGTTGGGATTTACTCAAAGACCAATCATTTTTAGTAAAGAAGCCTAATGCTGAAGTTATTAATATGACTGGTCGAGAGATTGTTGACTCTATTAACGAGGTTTACACTAAGAAGAATGCAGAATCACACGAGTGGCTTGTTGGAAAGCCTGAAGCTTTAGAACCCTATAAGAATCTTAGAGTAAACAAAAAGACTGGTGAAGAATTAAATGATTTTGAATATTATAATGCTATTAAGAAAAAGTTTCTTAAGGACATTGTTCAGACAATAAATGAAGGTAAACGATTCAAAATGGATTTAGGTATTGATGGCTTAAGATGGATTGCTCGTCGAGTGATGATTAGTCAAATACCAGCAGAATTCCAGAAAGAACGTACTGAAATTATGAAGAACTTACCAAGAGATAATGAAGCTACTGGACAGTATGATTTTGATATATATTTCCCGCATTTAAACTTTAATAGGAAAGCGGCCGCAAAACAAATGGAAGTTGGGATGGACTTCATTCTTAATAACAAGAGTATGAGCAAAGAAGAGAAAGATATTGAAATTAGAAAAATCCTAATCCACCACAATCAAATGACTGGTGACTATATGGCTATGGATACTTTCGGTGAGCACTTTGACCAAGTACAAAACATAGTCCAAGATTTGGTGCAAAAACGTAAGATGTCTGAGGGTAGAATAACTTGGTTTCATAATAAAAAAATGGGTAATCAATTTAGTCGTAAGGCTCATATTGATGGTTGGGATAGGAGTCCTGAAGCTTACGAAACATATATCAAGAATATACACGATACATACTACCGCCTTGCTTCACAGATTATAACAAAGGATGCTATTGTAGGATGGTCTTACAACCAGTGGGTAAAAGCTGGTGGTAAACCAGCAAAATCTGAACCTAGTAAGGAAAAAAGAGGAGCAGATGTTTCTTCTAAAGATTTAGACCTTATTAATTCTTGGAGAACATTCTTCAACTTGTATACTCAAGGTGCTATGGGCTATCCAACTAAGATTCCAGAATCAGTTATGAAAAATCCTAATATGAAATTAAAAGGCAGTATGTATGCTTTTACTGCTGACTCAGAGGTTACTAAGAAAATGAACAGTATAGCCAATAAACTTGGTATTTCTAAAAGTAAGATGCAGGAAACATTCCCTGAAATGGGTGGCCCTTACGATATGAGTACTATAGCTAGGCTAAGTAATATGGAAGCAAAATATGCGCTGGCCTCTCTCCTTGCTCATCCCAAGAGTGCAATAGCCAATCTATATGGCGGGTCAGTGCATACTCTTATTAATACTGGTTACGGCAATTTTAAAAAAGCTCGTGATATTAATTATCTAAAATCCCACGTTAATCCTAAGTGGGAAACGATGGCAGATGTAGAGGCATTTGTTAGGTCACAGGGCGTAATTGAAGAGTTCCTTTTATATGAAGCATCAATGAATCCTGAATTAAAGGGGAAAAAATGGGGCAAGTTTGTGCAGGATGCTGTAGCTAAAATTAGAAAAGACCCCAATATGAAAGATGAGGATTTATCAACCCTTGCTCAATCACACGGAATAACAGAAGCAGTTTTAAACAAAGCGGCGTGGTTTATGCGAGAACCTGAGCGTATTTTGAGAAGAGATGCGTTTATGGCTCATTATATCCAAGCAAAAGAGAAATTTGGTGGTGCTATTAAGCAATTTGACCATCCGATACTTATGGAAATGGCTAAAAAGGGCGTAAAAGCGACTCAATTTCTGTATTCTGCTCCATTTAGACCTATGTTTGCCGCTACTTCCCTTGGTAAAATGATGACAAGGTTCCAATTATGGGCTTGGAATGCTGTTAGATTTAGAAAAGATGTTATAAATGAAGCTCATTACAGAGGTTGGCAGGAAGGAACTCCTGAATTTGAGAGATTTCAGAGGTTAGCTACTGCTGATTTGCTTATGTTGGGCTTAAGTAATGTATTTATGTACTCTCTTTTTGAAAGTGCCTTACCAGCTCCTTGGAATTACTTACAGGATACAGCTGATTGGTTACTTGGTGATGAAAAAGAGCGAGACAGGGCTTTCTTTGGTGCTTGGCCTTCACAAGTTGCGCCTTTACAGTTAGTAACTCCACCTTCATTAAGATTGCTCCCGTCTCTATTTAAGGGTATGGTAACAGACGATTATAGCAAGTTAGCTGATTATACAATGTGGACTATGTTCCCCTTTGGTAGAATAGCTAGAGATGTAGCTGGCCCCGGTGGAATGATGGAAAACCCAATGAGGTCAGTTGAGAAAATGACGGGTTTACCATATATGCAATTCTCTAGACAGGTAACTAAGCATAAGGATGATGAAATGCTTGGGCCAAAAGGTATATCAGGAGCGTTTTAATGAATATATTAGGATTAATGTCAGGTATGTTGAAAGCTAAAGGTGGGTTAAGAACAATCGAACAATATGCTGATATAGCAGGTACAACAGAACAATTAAGAAAAAATATACACAAAGCATACGCTACAACCTTGGCTAATAAAGGCGTAGATATAAGGCTAGTATCTAACTCATATGGTTCAGATATGCCTTCAGAGGGTCTGGAAGCCTTAATGAAGTACGAGAAAGAAATAATGAATGAACTAGGTGGGCGAGTTGGTATTGAAAGATTGCATAAAATGGTAGGGCCAGATTTTCAAGATAAATTTAATGAAATGTTGCATTTACAAATTGAAGATATTAAAAATATTCCAGATGCGGATTTAAGAAGTAACCCGGAGAGTGTATTGCAACAAATAACAGGACAACATAGAGAACAAATTCGTGGCTGGGGAGAACAGATGTTTGTTCCCGGTCAAAAGGTTAATGGTGTTGAAGTAAAAGACTGGGATACTTTCCGTAGGTGGAATAGAAATGATTCTATTCGAATGAAAAAAGCTGAAATCTTAGAGATAAAGGACAGTGGTGGGCATTTAACAGATGGGAATAGACAAGAATGGGCTGACCTCCCAGATATGGAATTTGAAATAGGCGAAAAAATAAGGAATATTGATTTACCTCATTACGATAAACAATTAAAAAGTTTTGCTACATTTACAAATCCTAAAACTGGCGCAAGGTACAGAGTAGAAATGAAGAATAGGGGCAGTAGAGATTATACAGCCGCTGAAAAAGGGAGTGGAGGCTGGGATAGCGTAGACCACGCCTATATTAATCCTAAGACTAATGAAATTGTTGAATGGAGACCGGGGCCAGACAAGAATCCTAGAAAGGTACTAAAGATGGACAATAATGGTGACCCTATTTATGGAGAGAGAATTGAGGGTGTATCAAAAAAGGATGTGTTTGTACCCCTTAGAGGTACTCCAACAAGCCTTCCAGAAGCACACTTAAAAGGGTTAAAGAAGCTTCCAGATGATTTGAGAGCAGAAGCGGAAGGCATACAGGAAGCTGGTAAAAAACGACGTAGTCGTAATATTGCAGGAACAAGAGTAGGTCAACCGCCATCTTCAATATCAATAGGGGTGGGAATTAAACCTATGGAAGATATGGCACGATGGGAAGCGGCAACGGAAGCTGAAATAATTAAGAAGCTTGTTGATAAATACGGACTCCCTGATGATTCTCCTCCTAGACTTGGTTTCAATAAAAAATCTGACGATATGGACTACGTTAACTGGTTTAAAAATAAATTTACATCGGATGAAGTGACAGATTTAGCACCACAGGGTATAAATTTAGTTCAAGTTCACGATGAATTTATAGACACATTATCAAAAGCTTTAAAGAGTAGGTCTTCGAAAGAAGCTACGGATATGATGAATATAGCTAAAGATTTTGGAACAAGAGGAATACAGACTAGCGATAATATGAGTTCAAAATCCGCTTATGCTCTGTCAGTTCAATCTAGAGCAGATAATGCTGTTACTGGCGAAGTTGGAAGTAGGGCGTATAGAAAAAGACAAGCAATAAGGGATGCAGGAGGGGTTCCGGGTGAAGTATCAGTACATCAGGATACATTCCAAATGATGAATACCATAGATAGAACTCACGCCTCAGGCCCACTTTCAGGATTGCAAGATTATAGAAATATTAATAGTAACGAATATGGAAATCTAAATGCTATTTGGGCTAATCAAAGTAAAGGGAGTATGGACTTTACAGTTGAGCTAGACCCTATCCATTACATTGGTAAGAATAATGTGATTTTAAATGCTAGTGAGGATGTTAAAAATCTTCCAACAGTAGATAAAGGAGCTAGAAGAATTATAACTGGCGGGCTCTATGAAGGTGTGGGTATTCAAGGTCTTAGAAAACCAAGAGAAGCGGTTGACGAGGCCGTAAAGAAAATATCTGGCCCGTTTAAGCAACCTGTACCGCCAGAAGAATTGTTAAAACAAGCTGAAAAAATAGGTAAAAAAGAAGGACTTTTAAGAACAAGTACTGATGTGGTTGAAGCTGTAAGAGACTTCTTAACAGATACCAATTTGAAGAACTTAAAGAAGATAACTGGTAATGATACACCAGTACAATATGTGAAAAAGACACTTGCCCCTGCAATTAAACGGGGAGAATCGGAATTACAAAAAGGGTTTGGAAAGGATTTTAAACTTGTTTTTAAAATAGAAGAAGTTCCAACTCACGATACTTCATATTTTAGTATTAGAGTCTTTCACAGTAAAGTAGAGGTTGCTGGGTCACTATCTAAAGCTACTCTTGATAAGAAAATAATGGGAGCTTTACCAGCTTTGGAAGGTATCAGATGGGAATACGGAGGAGAAAAGTAGAGTTATTTACGTCAGTGATAAAAAAAAAGAGTGAGAGCCCTACCGAAATAGAACTCTACACTCTCCGAGTCGCAGTTTAAGGAGGTTACTTATTTACGACTCCGGGTAGGATAACATTCTCAAAATAAGGACAACCTTTATCAGCGATACAGGGCTTTTCAGCCAGTTCTTCGTTGACACATTGTCCTATAAAATATTTGTACCCGTCTTTTCTTTTTTGTTTGATATTCATCATAACCCCTAGACACTTGCTATTATTCCAATTAGCGCATTCTTTTTGTGCCTTATGGTATGCTCGACCCTTCACAGAATCCTTCTAACTCATCAGGTTCTACTTCAAATTCACATTCAAGACAAAATAGACCTAATTCTGATATGTCTGATGAGCTTTCACCATTCTCAATATAAGTCATCATATTGTCTTCACATTCAGGACATTCATACTCTGATGAATCCCCACCTATTGGATTAGTACCGTCATTGTATTCTTTCATTTCTTTTACTTTCCTCCCGTATTCTACTAAAATACTCTTTTTCCCAGTTATCTAGCATAGCTGTTATTGTGTACACGACATCTTGTTTAAAAATAGGTTCTTTTTTATAACAAGTATCACATACTCCACTTTCATTCATTGTGGGCTTATCACACGAGTGACACATAAATGGCGTAGGCATAATTAAATTACGGGGGAGTTCTTCACTGCCAACCAGCGAATCAGACTTTCATATCCTTTTAACTCCCCCATTTTATTTCCTTCTACTGTATACGCCAGATGCGCATACCAAGTACCCCATTTTCTTTCCTTTTACGGGTAGAAAATTTGACACGCTTACCTTGCTCTTTTAAAAGCTTGGTATGTCTCCAAACTGCACTCGAGGCCGAAGCGGCCTTGATAACTTCCACAGGAAAGAAAACACTGTCCCCTACCTTCATATTCGCTAGAAAATGCCAGCGATTAGCCATCTTATTTTGGTGCGTCGTTCGTGGAGGTAAAGCCACGGATTTTTCGATTACTGGTATGAAATTTTTCATTTCAACTCCTTGTTAATCGTCACAGACTTCACAGGTTTGATGTAAATGAGAAGGCATCTTTTCTATCTCGTCCACTTGAGACTTGCTATACTTTTCCCAACCTGCTTTATTGCGCAATTCTTTAGCTATATTTTCTGCAATAACTTCACTACCATCTCCCAAATCTAACGGAATTTTAGCGTAGTAATCTAATGCTTTTAGCAATACAACTAACTCCTCATCTTGAAGAGTGTGCTTTGGTATAAGTGGATTATTTTTTTGTTCTTGCAAAATATCGTTCTCCACGATGATACCTACTTTTAAGCTGTTCCAACCTATTATAACCAGCTCCATACTTTTTTATGGTTCCTTTCTTTAGACACTTTTCGTATAATTGAATACATCCTGCTATAGAAATAGCGTTAGATGTTAAATCTTTATACTCTCTTAATCTGTCAATAGTATCTCGCACTGCTGTTATAGGTTTTTCCATTAGAAAATCTCCTTTCCAATTTCTTCCACCAACTCTGTCATCAATTCGAAATTTCTGTTTAACTTTTCTTCAATTCTAGCACATCTTATAATGATACTTATCATTAATAACAAGGTAAACAAAACATAAAGTTCCCAAGCTGGGAAATTTTCTGCTTCCAATACCGATTGCCATAGAAATTTAAAGTTTTCCATCATTCATTTTCCGGCTTAATACCTAAAGCAGACCCAACACTTTCTTCAGTACCATCTGTTTCTACTATATTCATATCTGGGTTACAATTACATAAAGTTGCAATGCGACCTTTTTTTGTATTTGATTTACACCATTTATCGTGAAATATTTGCATTACACTTATAGTATTTGGTTTCAAATCTATTTTTTTCATTTATGATTCTCCCGATATAGGTTTAGCAATACTTTCAGCTCCTTTCGCTTGTATAAGGTCTGCTAATCTTGTTAAAAGATTTTCAGCTAAACCACTATACTCTTTATCCATATAAAAAGTGACTATTCCACAGTCATCTTCTTGTTTAAGTATTGTCCACAGATATCTTGTTTTTCCAGTTACACTGGACATTATGAAATCACCATAGTGTTCTTTCCAATTCTTTTCAAATTGACTGTATAACCCGGAAGCTTCTAAACTTTCTAGACCTTTTAGATTTTCAGTAGTGATTTCAACTTCGAAATTGTTACCATCAGGTAAATCAACTGGTATCTTTTCAGTAAAATCAGGAACTATACTATGAAATTTCTTTAAATAATACTCGTAATTATGAGTCATTCTTTATCTCTCAATCGACTGTTCCAGACAAGTAGTCCAAGAACAATAAAATTTGATATAAAGACAAATGTAAGTACATCCATTAATACCTACCTCCTTTAGCTAACTTTCTTAATAAATACACACCAAGCTCTTCAGGCTGTTCTTTTATCCAATTCATAACCATTTGAAAATCGACTTCGTCTAAAGGGCCTTTTCTTGTATTACAGGTGCGACAAATTAATTGAAGATTACTTATAATACTAGGGCCACTTTTTTTCAAAGGTACAATATGGTCGCAAGCAATCGTACGGATATTAAGTATCTTTTCACAATACTTACACGGAGTTCCATATGACGAATAAAATATCGCATCAAGTTCTTCAGTAGTGATTATACAATCAACTCCTGCTAAATCTGAGCGTTTTTTTAATGACGATTTCAAAGATGAGATTTTTCTTCGCATCTTCTTATACGCTTGCTTCCAAAATGTTCTATGAACAGGTTCGAGAACTACCTGAAATTGAGCTTTGGTGATTTTTGCCATTAACTAATATTTTTAATATATAGTTCTTTAGGCGCACTTGCAAAATACTTAAATAACGCAGGACATAACCATATGTTACGACCTTCTTGGTCATCGTAATTGCTCCCATTTATAAGGTGGGTATCCTTTAATTCCAATTTAACATCATAATCTGGCAAAGGATATGCAGAAAATGTTATTGTACAGGAATTACTTTTACCACTCCACTTATCCATCCAATAGTTTGCTCCACCGATAAACGGTTCTCTGACTAATCCAGTAGTTGGGTCATCAAATGCAAACATACCGCCTTCTATTCTATAGGGCGCTATTGAAGTTACAGCATTACTATGCTGAGATAGAGTATTGAGCGAATTCGGAACCATTTGGTCTCTTAACCATTCTAGTATCAATATTGTACCCTTCTTTGTGTCTAAGTGTGTGAATTATAGCCGCCAGTCTCATTATACCCCAAGAATTTAACGCTGTCATAGGTGTTATTTTACCACCTGATAACAATGCGGCCTTGACGTAACTTTTTTGAGAATGTTGACGTATTGAAGTAAATTTAGCCATATTAGCTTCTCCTTACTCGTTTAACTTTTAAAATGTCGACTCCAAGAGGAAGATTTTTCCCTTCTTTATCGGCAGACATTGCATCAGCCCTAGCGGTTTTCTTATCAATTTTCTCGATAATTTCTACCGTTTTATACTTACTGTCGAGCTCTTCAGCGTTTATCAATACTGGGCCATATGATTCATATAACTTATATCGAGCGGTATCAGTCTGCCAAACACCTTGTTCATCTCCTACTTCTTCTATAACCATAGGTAACAATACTTGATTAAAGAATTCCTTTGTCCTCTCAGCGGCGTGCTTACGATTCTTAAGTCTTTCAATCTCGTCTTTATAGACTTCGATTTCAGTATCTATTAAACTTTCCTTACGGTTAACTTCAACTAGGAAGTGGTCTATTTTATCGACTTTAGACCTTAGTTGATGATGTAATACTTGAAGTGACTTTTCTAAGTCAAGTTTCCTTTCGTCATCTTGTTCAAGAATTATCTCCAACTCTGTGTCGATTGCTAATCCTATTAGCTCTTTTGTACTAGCCATACAGCCTCCTTAATAATGATAATCCACTACTGTTAGCCAGATTTGGTCATTACTATTTTGATTAGTTTCTTGAAGAAAATCATCAGGGTCAGTAGTAATCCACTTCCCCTTTAAATCGTCCCAAACTGTATCTTCACCATAGTCTATGTCATCAGCTGTTCTATCCCATCTGTCTACCATTTGCCAAGACTCTTCACATTGGTAAGTGAATCTTGAATCATCTTTTTGACTAAAGTATTTCCATAGACTTTCAGTAAGAGGCATACTATCACCTTCATAACCTTCACTTTGGTAAGAGTCTCTTAACCAAGGATGAGTAGAATCTGTCCCTGTTTTATGTTGCCACCATTGATTCAGTTCAGCTTGGTGTTTTTTGATAAAACCAGTAGGAACAAACAAATTCCAATCGTGACCTTTATGCTCTTCTGGCTCACCAAGAGTTTTTGCGAATTTTATACATTCTTTATAATCCGCATTATGTTCGTATTGTTCTAAACAACCCGACCATCTACCACCGATTACATACCAATCAGACGGGCCACTTGCCCATCTACCACCTTGGCTTGCAAATCCTTGGTCATCTAACCAGCTTACTACTTCATTACTAACAGTCTTGGAATTTATGTGTTCACTTTTGGCGTCTTGTGACGACGCTACTATCAAGCGATGGTGCATAATCTTCCCTCCGTAGTCTAAATGATGGTGTCCATTCTAGCTTTACGCCTTCAAACAAATCTCCATCACTGTTCTTAAACAAAGAAACGCTCTTAGCAGTACTGTTAGCTTCGCCTTCAATACCTACTACTTTTCGTGATGCGTTTTCTATTGCTCCAGAACCTTTACCAGCATACAAGTCTAATACTTGGTCTCTACTGTATGTTCTTGATATCTGAGATATCTGTATTATGATACAATCATAATTTACAGCTAGATTACTTAACTGGTGAGAGATGTACCTAATGGTTTCATACTCTCCTCGAATTCCTTTCGGAGGTTCGATAAGGTCAATATAATCAACAACTACGCAAGCGGGGTTAAGCTCTTTAACCTTCTCCTTAATTTGTTCTATTGTAGGAGATATAGTCTGGAAAACAATGTGTTGTAATTGCCCGTGATGAGCTTCATACAATGAATCATAATTTTCATTGACATAGTCCTTGTCTTTGCCGCTGATTATCTGAAGACTTCTTCTGTGCATATACCAACCACTTAATTCTAATGAAAGATAAAGTGTGGGTACCTGCCATTCAGTACGAATAATATCATACAAAGAGTCATAACCTAAAACAAGATTATGAGCCAATGTAGTTTTATTAGCACCTGTAGAACCAAATACAGTAACTAATTCACCGGGAAAGATAATAACATCTCTGTTTATACCTAAATTCCTTGCTAAATCAATTACTCTACCAGAGAAATCAGAAGTTAATCTTTCTCGCAGTTCTTTATGTAAATCATCACTTGTATGTACATCAATAAGATAATCTTTCCTATTATAATGTATGCAATGAGGCTTACAATACTCTTTCATTATGTTATCGTGACAACTGTATTTGTATCCAGCGTTATAGACAGCTTCAATCTTCTCGTGAACTACAGTTTCTTCTAATTGATTGTCATTCCAATACAATAAGGAAGCTTTAGTAGCATCTGAGGGAATACCGTTACGTCTAAAATGAGAAGCAATACGTAAAATAATATTGTTTCTATTGCCCTGACTGGGGCCATCTTTATACATTTGTTGTACACAAGGCACAATGTTTCGAGGTTCTACTACCGTTTTTAAAGCCCTTATCTTTGGTACTTCAGTGATAACGTGCTCTTCAAGCTCACCATCACCCCATAAGTCTGGATAATCATAATTAAGTCTTTGAGTTTCAGCTATCTTTAAGATTTCTTTTACTCCAAGACCCATTAGTTCTGTTATATCCAATGGAACTTTAAAATACCCACGTTTTTCATTTAAGGTATGTGGAAGGCGGTAGATGCCTGTCCTTTGATATACACTAGCATCAAGACCTTCAATTAAACTTGTCATAGTATTTTTTACTACAAAAGGAAGGTCTTTACTTGCGGGAAAATTAAATACCTCACCACTTAAGGCGATATGGTATCCAGTTCCACTAAAGTAAGGCTGAATTGCTCCGGCTTGAACTCCAAGTTGTTCTAATTCATATAAAATACCTTGTGCATTCTTTAAAGTGAAGGCATCTGAATTCTGCCCTTTGTCGATATCAATTAAGACTTCATCTATAAATCTAGTACCAAAGTAATTCTTTAGAGTACCATTTTTATTTACATAGTCTTTACCTTCTTCATCGTAAAGATACATACTACGATAAACAGGTTTTGTATCTCCTTCATCAAGGACATAGAGGTGCATTTCCTCTATTGGGATAAGGAGTCCCCTGTTGCGAGGACTCCCTATCGCTACTTCTACCCAGTGCAATTAGAATTGCTCTTTTAGAAGGATGTTTGGGTAGTGTTACCCCCTGTGGGGTTTGCTGTACCTGAGGGAGTTGGTGCAGTCCCATCGTATTCTTTTATTACGCCCTTTCCTTTACAGAAATCAATATATCCCTGAAAGTCCTTTTTATCATTGGAAGTATTACGAACCATTTTGGGTACTACACGAGTGTAGGCCTTTTGTTCCTTATCATTCCATTCTTTATAAAGATAAACGTGATAATCCATTGTTGGTTCTGCGGGAAAGACAGGAGCATAATGCTCTTCTAAATAACCTCTAATATCGTCAATGGGATTTCCATCCGCATCTTCGAAATCACCTTCTTTGGTTACTCCGCCTTGAAACCCAATAGCATCAAACAAGTAATACAACCGTCTCAGCAGTGTGCAATCCTTGATGTTGCCATCGGGCTCTGTGTCAAAACTACCAGCGATACTCATTGGCTGTTCGTATTGACTATTTTCTAGTTTAAGGTTAACAACGATATATACATCTGCCCAACCGAACTCATCTGCTCTGTCGTTAAATGATGAAATACCTGCATTTTGATAACCTAGATAACTACCGCCAGTAGCGGGCTGTGGTCTGAATATAGCCATATGCTATTACTCCTTTTCTGTTTTAAAACCAATAACTTCTTTAGCTATTGATTCATAGTTTAAGGGTAACGTCTTTTGTGCAAGAGGCTTAAGTCTACTGCCAACAGCTCTTTCATCGTATGAGAGAAAAGAAATATAATACTTTTCATCATCACGACTACCTGTAGTATAACCTACAACATCGGCTGAAGCGGTGAGACCATAAGCCAAACCACGTGGCAATTCTGGCATAAGTTGAACTTTGCCATCAGTAAGTGTACTTGTCTTACTGTGAACTACAAGCACAAGGTTTCCACCTTTCTGCTTAATTAGTTCTTGGAATCGCTTTACGACGTCGAGATGTTTCTTACGAGCTTTACCCCAATCGGCTCCCCATTGGCCTTCACCCATCTCATTTATACCAAGTTCATTTGTTACTACATCTTCAATCCAACGATTGACTTGACCTAGTGTATCAATGACTATAGTATCATATGGTAATGAGTCCCAATTCTCTTTAAGATATAGATATACCTCTATCAAAGAATAAGTTTCCAACGGTTGACCTTTATCAGGGCCTGAACGGACAAAATGTCCTCGCTCTTTAGGAGGTATTACCTCCAATACTGGTTGCCCGCCTTCTCTGACTACTTTACCGTCAAGAGTTTTCTCTCTGGTAGGTGCATTCAAAGAAGAACAGGTTACAGTATTTGCTCCATCAACGAAGTCAGAGCCAAGGTCAGTGTCTATCATAAGAACACCAGCTTGACCCTTACTACTCCACGCACTTGCGGCAGTTGTTTTCCCAGTTTTAGGTTGACCTATTATCATATAAGTCAAACCACTAGGCATTTCCTGCCAGTCCGTGGTTACTTTACGGATGCTTAATTCCATTATGTCTCTCCTTGCTTATGGGGGAAGACCATCATCTCTTTCTTTACAGAAAAAGGCATCAGGCCTATCCAAATATACTGATAATATGGCTTTTTATCAAGCATCAAGATTTGATTTAATCCGAAACTTGCGGCCATAGTAGCAGTAAAGATAGTATGTTTTGCGGTACAAGGTTCTACAACTTCTTCACCTTGTGGTATCCAGCTTTCAAGAAAATTATCATTTTCAGGAGTAACTGTAATTATTTCCATTGCAAGAGCGCCCATCCTTAAGTCAATAAGCCAATCCCTGTTAGGATTTTCTTTCCAACCTCTATAGACATCCATACGGGCATCCATATTATCTGGGCCCATTATGACTTTATTTGATAAGGGTAAGTCAGAACCCAGAGTCCACTTGGACTCATCCATTTGAACCTCAGGACAACCGTGAACTAATGCTGTTTCTCTAGCGGCATAAGCCTTAGATTTTCCAACAAATGTGTGCGGATAGACACAAGTAGAAAGATTATGCTCTTCTAATACGTCATCATCATAACCTATTATCTTGTTAAATCCCATTGCACTAGCCAAGGTGACAACGGCAGAACCGATGCCACCTAAGCCTACGATTGTTACTTCATCCAATTTACTCTGGTCAATAAGGTCTTTGTTCCTCATAAACCTATTCTGATTAGTAATTATAACCACCATATGATTTAGAGTAAAACGGAGTATCAGGACGTTCATCCCAATACTCTAATGGGTCGCAATTCAACTCTTCAGATTTGACTTTAAACTCATACCAAGATATTTGATTGTCGGATAGCTCTTTAGCTAACGCTTCCATCTCCTTGGTTTGTTTATCATCATAATTTGCTTTCTTGTCATTGCTTGCATAGGTATTTCCATACCCATAACCCGGTCTATAATTACCACCTTGGTAAAATCCTAATTGACCATTTGTTCCTGCATACACTACAGGTTTGTTAGCTTTCTCAATCGTGTCAGCAACATCTATCCAAGGCTGTTCTGCCTTAACAGGTGTTCCCGTAATATCATCTTCATCAATTTCTATCATTTGAGATTGACCATATTGGTCTTTGTACGCAAATGCGAATGCAAATGGGTCTTTAGCTGTAGCCACTACTAGACTACAATAAAATCCCACATCTGGAGCCATATCTCTTAAAGTAGAGGCATCAGTTCCAGAAAAGAAAGCTCCCATAGTATGATGACTATGAATTAAACCTAAGAAACATTTCTTAAGTTTAGGATAGCTATCATATGTGGTTTTAAGAACTTTTGCCAAGTCCTTTGCTTCCCATTCGGTTGCAGTACCGTGACCTAAATCCAGTGGATGGAAATGGCTTAAGGCAAATTCGACTGGAAAACCATTCTTATCTGCCTTTAAACTATACCACGCTGGGCCAGACCATTCCTTAGAAGGAAATCTGCTGTTGAAGTATTGAATCTTCGATTGAATTGCTCTCGAGAGTTTTAATTTCATTAATTATAACTTCCTTTTGTTTATCCAATTTGTTAATTGCTATTTTCCCACATTCTCTCTTTAGCTTTTCAAGCTTAGAAATAATGTCTTCGGGTGTGAATGTCGTTGAGGTATCATCCATACTTCTAGGAGGTAAAATCATTGGTTCAGCAAAATAGGCCATTTCTTCTTCATTGCTGAAGCCGAATAAATCCATATTATCCCACAACCAATTAGTTCGGTAACTATTACCTTCCATAAGCTCTCTATTAAACTGCCTTAAGGTACCTTCAACATTTGCAGGCATTGTCATCCTGTGTAATACTTCCTTAAGATTAGTGTTAATAACCTCTTTCCATCTTTCTTCTAACGCCAATGCAAAATCGCCTTGATAACGGTCTTTAATTACCGATAAATACTGCCTTAACAGTCTCCTGTCTTGAGTAGCGATAGATTGTCTGTAGTATTGCCACATTTCACCTGACAACATTTGGAGTTTTCTTAAAATAGACTTCCAATCATCCTTCCAATCAGTATCCATCTCAAGTCTATCTCTTCTATCGAGGCCTACGTTAGAGAATACTTCCATCCACGAATGTCTAATGTCCCCAAGTACTCTAATCGGTTCAATGCAGTCAACTAAATCTAATCCTTGTTTCATAAAATCAGGAATATAACGTCGTAAGTCACTATCAGAAGTGCCTGTACTTATCCTAACTCTTTGATACGTTTTAGCATCTAGTATAACCTTCCGATTGTTATCAGCTCCTGCTTCACTGTACAATGGTGTCATTCTGTTGATATTCCAAAAACAAGAGTCAATATTCCACGTTCTATAGAATTTTCCCAGTACTGTAAAATACGCTACTGGATTAGACCTGCTTTCTTTATATAACATATTCTCAAAAGAGCCTAAGCAAGGCTCATTTCTTGAAATGTGTGGATGTAATGGTCTATCCCAACCATCATAAACGCTACCAGAGAAATTTTTACCATATACACCTGTATTTACAGCTGTATTCTCGTAGCATTTAAGAAAGGGCATACCATCTGAACTATGACTTTGAGTAATTTGAACATATTGAGGGTCAAAAGTGATTTTTCTCCTACCACGCATTGTTACTTTGTCATATTTTACTATCAAAAAAGCTGATGAAAGCACAGTGCCTTCACCATAACTGCCAAAGTAATAAGGATTAAAGTTACCATCCTCATCCTTACTACTATTAACATCTTCATAATTTCTCCAATAAGGTATATCGAAGTTTTTATCAATGATGTCTAGCTGTATTTGTCTATTTTCTCCATCCATACGCTTTAAAGCGGGGAATATTTCCATTAGACATTTGATTTTACCCTTATCCATTAATTACTCCTTGTTTAAATGTTAAAAGGTTGGGGGCCGAACATTCAGCCCCCACATTAAGCAAACCAGTTACCCTACCGTAGAGCGAAGTCTACAATATCGCTTCCTGATGTGACTTTATTCCGTTGAAAAGAAACATAATCTCCGTCCCGAAGGTCAGAGCTCACGTTTGCCTTATCTTCATTAACGAAGATTTCGACGTCTTTCAAGGATAAGTCCCAGCCAGAGGCAATATCGGCGGGGGAATTAGCTTCCAGTTCGTGTACCTGACCACCTGAATGGAAAGATATCGCATAAACTTTTGCCATAGGTACCTATTCTCCTTTTGAGAGGGTTTGCAATGCCGAATCATTACTGTTCGGACTTACTCGAGTATTTGACCTAAATGGTCGTAATTCATCTATTTCCTGTAAAATAGCATTAACTCGAACTGCTCTTTCACGCCATTCATCTCTTTCTTTGGCTACATCAATTAAAGTTTGAGTTACCCATATAATAAAGACGATACTAACTACTGCCAGTAGTGCGAATAATGACATTAATATGTTATCCATTACTTGAAGTCATCTCTTTCTTCAGGTAGCATTGCTATAATTAATGTGCACATTACAACTATCAGCATTAATAATGAGAATATGATAACTTCCATAGTCTCCTCCTTATTTGTTAAAATCTATCTCTTCCAAATGCAGTTGGTCAAATCTGCTTGCCACTCTTCTGGGCAATGACATCCTACCAGCAGGGCGTCTTTATCCCTAGTCTTCACCCTTAATAACTACAATTTCCAGCTTGACATCATTCCTAAGCGCCTCCTTTGTGTCGACACTCAGTTCAAACATACTCACCTTAGATTATACTTTTCGGGGATTACGGTCGCACGACCACATTCGGAAGAGAATAATAATTGTTTGGGTAGAATATAGGAAGCGGGAAATCAATCGCTTATACTGACAATCCTACCCAAACCTTGGCGTTCCAACCTTTGGTAAGGTGAACTAGGCCAAATGTATAAATCAGTTGTTGTTACTTAAATAATCTTCCTTTGCCCATCTTGTCATTGTGTGACCTTTCGTCTTCTGCGTAATAGCAAAGTTATACTCTGCTAAACACTGTTCTGAAAGCTGTCTTACTCTGATGGGTAATTTGGTGGAAGAATACTTCAATAGGACTTCAATACACTTGATTAAAATTCCTACTGTACGAGTTCTGGCAATAGAGTTATCTATGTACCTGTTAATACCTTTTGGCATTAGAATGCGGCATCCAATAATGATTGATAGCACCAATTAGGATATAAATCCATTAGCCTATCTAACTCACCTTCAGTCATCTCTTTACCTTTATAATTTGCACTTGCAATAAAGGCATCAGAGAAGTCAGGATAGTCACTATAATGGACATCCTGCCATTCTACATCAGTTATTTCATCAGTATCAAAACCGAATAACTCGTGTGTTGATGGTCTGGCATCTTGTGCCATATCGTGGATATCAGGCATTTATCCAAATACCCTTGACCATACTTGTTTAACTCCCTTATTAAATATACCACCGATAATCATTGCACATAATATACCAATAGACCAAAAAAATAAGGAAAACCCTAAAGCGAGTATAATACTCAACCATTCAGGTATGTTCATTATGACCATTAAGACTCCATTTGTTCATATTTATCATAATATTCATCAATTTGAGCGTCAATTTCAGCGTCAATAGAACTCTCCACTTGGAGAGCTTTAGCAATTAACTCTTCTAAATTGCACTCCTTAACTTCCCGCTCATACGAAGAAAAGAATACAGAACGAAGCCATTGCTCTAAATCGAACAATGACTTTATTCCATATGGAAGTACAACTTCTTGTCTACCAGAGGTACTCATTCTTTCTCTTCCACCAATTAGATGGGAGCTTATGCAGAGTACCTTCTTGACAGGTCTTAACATAATGAGTGAGCCAACCAGCATTACCTTGTAGAATTGCTTTAACTACAAGATGCTTACCGACTCTTTTACCATTGGTATGCTTACTCCAAAAGACCACATCATTGATGAGAGCCTTCAGACTTTCAGGTGTAAATACAGGCATACTTGACTCCGTGTTTACTTGTTAACATAATAAAAAACTTCTCAAGGGCTAATGCAGGTTGCAACCTGAAATGTCTGACAACCAGTTATCGGTTGCCAACACACTTACGCAATTCTGCGTCATTATAAGGAAACGAGCGAACGTATCTTACCCTTGGCCCTTCGGGGGACTAAAGCCCTGATGCACCAGAGCAATTCTTATGGATGAAGTGAAGAGCCCCTTACGCATATCTCTTCATTATCTGACGGAAGCCACCCGTCGTGGTAATATGTCTGGGTAGTATGCACCACCATACCTTGCAGAAGCTACGAGAATAGACTCTGTAACGCTGTTTATAACATATTAACTTCATCCTTGGTATCATAAAGAAATGGAAACAAATACAGCACTCATTACTGAATGCCGCATTTACTTCCGTATAATAAAACCCTATACATCACGTATAGGGCTGGCACGTTAGGGTAACTTGACCTGTGCTCTTTTAGGTCTGTAGAACCCAACGACTGCTGGCTCTAGGTCTTTCTCCTTGTTACCATCCAACTTGTTGGTGGATACTAGGATATAGTCCGTATCAGCAGTGAACTGAAGGTCAGGATAAGCGTCACCGAAAGCAGAAACTTGTTTCGCAGTAAGGGACGTCTTCATACTGTACCCTTCAGGGCCAGTGACCCGTAGGTTGTTAGACTTCTTCCAGCGACCAGCTTCATCGGTCTCGTGGATGAATTCACCACGGGCATTTTCAGACCCTTTATAGGTATTGGCTACAGTACCTTGGGATGATTGATTTCTAGGCATTTAGAACTCCGTTCTATAGAAATTAGCATCACATCCAGTATGGATATGAAGGATGAAGGAAATGAATCACAACACCATAGTGTGCAGGGGTAGACGCACCATAGTCACGGATGTTGAGCGGTGGTGGGTAACGTATTAACTGTGGGTTAGTGGCTCTTGGGCGTGGCAAGTGCGAGCCTGCGAGTGCGGGACTAACCTGCTGTTAAAAGTGGTTTCAACGTAGTTGAAGACCCACCCCGTGAAAACTGAACGGGACTGGTGCAGTGTATATCACACACTCCCAGTCTAGAATATTTTTTTAAAAATAGTTTTCTTTTTAGCTTGACTCGTATAGTATTAATGGTTGTATACTAGCAGTACAAATGACAGTGTAAATCATAGATTATAACAAGAAAAGCTAACTCGCAGTACAACTGCTAGTACTCAGACCAAAAAAGTATTTTATCGTTGAATCTTCCCCATATTTTAAGTACCTTAACCCTGACAAAAGCCTGAATTACCAACTAGTCTATAGTGATTTAGCTAAACTTGATGGTTTTAGGCGGTCTGAGCGTCAGGCAAAGCTTTACGAGGCGGTTATTAACTGGTATGAAAAGGTGAAAGCGCAAACTCCCACGGGTAAAGAAAGAAAGCTTTCTTAGCGACCAGCACTCACTATAAAGGAGAATCAAATGCCTAAATTCGGTAAGAGGTCTAAGGAAAGGCTTCGTGGAGTAGATGCTAGACTCCAAAATGTCTTAAATGAAGTATGTAAATACTTTGATATCACAGTTATTGAGGGACTTCGCTCCAAAGAGAGACAAGAAGAGCTTATGTTAGCAGGGAAGTCTAAGTTAAAGTTTGGTAAACATATGGAAGGGAAGGCAGTTGACATAGCTCCTTATCCTATAGACTGGAATGCGAGAGATGATTTCCACTATTTAGGTGGTTTTGTCTTAGGAATAGCCGCTTCTATGAATGTAGACGTTAGATGGGGTGGTGACTGGTCTGATTCTAGCCTAAAACAGGGTCAGAGGACTACTAAAGACAACAATTTCGACGATTTAGTTCATTTTGAAATTATTGATTGAGCTAATAGTCATCAAAATTCGTACTTACCTTAAGAGAATCCTTCTTTTATGTATCAAATACCTATAAATCATAAAACTGGTAAGATATTCTATAGTATTTACTCTAGGGAAGAAGCGGATACTCAAAATATTCCTTACGAACACTGGAAAGATGTAAAAGCGGGGCAGTACGCTCTATCGGATGATGGAATAGTTGCTCTTGTTATTTCTAAAAAGACGTACCCTCATAGGGAATCTGGTTCTGATACTATATATCTCAGGTTCCCTTGGGGGTATCATATGTTTCAACCTAAGTACAAAACTACTAAGTTAAATGCTCAGGGACGCAGAACTCCCCATACTTTTACTGGTAAGTCCCAATTAGAGGTTCGAGCGGGTCAAGATAAGATGAAAAACCTCGCAATGGCCTATGCTCAGACAATGGATTACAATTTATCAATAGATATGGCTCTTGGTTCAACCACTCCACAGGATAATAGGAAATGGAAACGCCATATGAAATCGGAGGTCTTTAAGTCGATGGTACGAGAAGAGTTACAAAAATTATTAATGGGTCACGGTTTAACCCAAGATGCAACAATGGAGCTCTTAAATGAGACCATACAGATGGCTAAAGGTAAGAAGGATGTTACAAATCTTATGAGAGCGGCTGAAAAGTTGATGGAATTGCACGGAATGAACGAAAAGCAGAAGACTGTTACTACTCAATCATTAGAAGCTGTTGAAACAAAGCGTTTAATTGATGATATAGCCGAAGAGGAGCGTAAGTTGATTGCTAAACAGACGGAGGTTAAGGTTGAGCCACAAAAATTATCGCAGAGAGAAACAGAGGAAGAAGAAGAAATCGACTCAAAAGAAGAGGGTTGAGAAGAAGATTCTTTATAAAAAAAAGATAAGAGATGGATTATGAGAAGCATTACGAATTACAGCAGACGCTTAAAAAGTTTTATAAGTCTATGGGGCTCTTTGGGAAAATCTGCTTTCCCACTGCTCTTAAAGCTGAAATTCCACCTTTTCATACAGAAGTCTACCGTAATCTCCAAAATCAGAAGGTACCCAGAGTTCTTATTGCCGCTCCTCGTGGCACTGCTAAGTCTACTGTATCTTCGCTAATATTACCACTCTGGCGTGCCGCATTCAAACCTGACGACGAAGACCTGTTTATTGTTATCATTTCCGAGTCGCAAACGCAGAGCATTAATTTCTTATCCCGGATTAAATACCATCTCGAAAATTCGAATAATTTCAGAAGACTCTTCGGAGATATGGGCCCTGACACAGCTAAAAGATGGACTGGGAATGACATCATACTCGGAAACGGTACACGAATAATTGCTGTTGGGACAGGTCAAAGGGTGCGTGGCTTTATTGAGGGTGATACTCGTCCTAATCTTATTATTGTTGATGACTTCGAATCTGAGTTAAACGCTAATACACCTGAAGCAAGGGCTAAAAACCGTAAGTGGATGACTGAAGCTGTTATTCCTTCATTATCAGATGATGGAAGAATAGTAATGATAGGAACAGTTATATCTGAGGATTGCTTCTTATATTGGGCAAAAGAGTCTCCAGCTTGGAAAGTGCTTTGGTATTCTATTATAAATGATGAGGGTAATTCAATATGGCCCGAAAGGTTCCCTTCATCCAGAATTGACGCTATTAAGGCTGAATTTGAAGGAGTTGGGAATCTTAATGGATTCTTTCAGGAATATATGAATGAGGCCCAAGCTCCTGATAATGCTCCATTTAAACCTGAATATATTAAATTACACCATTATTCTTTTGAAAGGATAAACGGACAAGCCTGTCTAGTGAGAACAATCGCTGGTGATAAGGAAATAGTGCCCGTAGAGCTTTATAGTGGTATAGACCCAGCATCTTCTCTTTCTGCACGTTCTGACTTTTTTGTTATTGCGACTATTGCTGTAGATTCTGAAGGAAACAAGTATATAGTTGATATATTTCGTGAAAAGATTAATCCAGCATTACAGCCAGATAAAATTATAGATGTTTTTAAGAGATACAGGCCTAAGCGTATGAAGGTAGAAACTACTGGTTATCAGGAGGCATTGAGACAGGCTACTCGTAAAATGATGCTGGAGCAGGGTCTTTACATTGCTGGGCTAGAAAAAGGTGTAAAACCTAGGAATAAGAAGAGTGAGAGACTCATATCCTTAGTTCCTATGTTAGCGAAGGGGCAATTTTACTTTAGACCAAGGGATTTACCAGCACAACAAGAGTTTCTTTCTTATCCTAAGGGGAAGCACGATGATATATTAGATGCTATATACTATGCACTCGATGGTCATTTTCCCTGTAGAGTAAAGCGAGATGCTTTTGACCCAGATAAAGTTGTCCAAAAAAGGAATAAAGTTCTTGATTGGCTAACTATGTAGGCTATAACTTTGAGTGTAAAATTATAATCTTTTTGAGGAATGATAGAAGTATACAAAGAGCCACAAAGTGAGACGGAATATAAGACGTTGGTGGATGACACCGTTGCTATGTTTCGAATGTATTCCAGTAAACGAGATGGGTGGGCTACTCACGCTCAGGAAGACAGAGAATTTAGGCTAGGCAGACAATGGACTGCTGAACAACGAGCAACTTTAGAAGAGCGAGGCCAAGCTCCAGTTGTAGTCAATCGAATCCATCCCGCAGTTGAGTCTGCTAAGGCTTTACTAACCTCAAAAAGACCTTCCTTCCGAGTCTCTCCTCGAGAAGATAGTGATAACAAAGTCGCACAGGTACTCAATGGTTTGTTAGAATACATCTGGCAAATTAGCGAGGGGGATACAGCACTGCGAAATGTTGTAGACGATTACTATGTCACTGGGCTTGGTGCTCTTCTTGTTTATCAAGACCCAATGAAAGATAATGGTAAGGGTGAGGTAATATTAAAAGATATTGACCCACTGGATTTATACATTGACCCTAATTCTCGTGATAGGATGGGTGACGATGCTGAAAGTATTATAATTTCCAGAATGTACACTAGGAATCAGGCTATGAAACTGTATCCTATGTATTCAGATGCTATAGAAGTTGCAGAGTCAGACCTTTACACGGATAGGCCTGTTACTGGTAGGGAGGATGATGGAGATGTAGTTTTCCCAGAAGACACTGAGACTCAAACTCAAGCAGTCGGTTGGGGTGAGAATGATGAATATATTCGTGGTTATGAGCGATATATGAAGGTTCAACTTAATTTTTATAGAGTATTTGAAAAATGGAGTGGTGCTGAACATATGCTCCAAGAGGGGCAAGAATATGAAGAGTACAAGAAGGAAAGGCTCTGGAAAATCAACGGGCAAATTGTTGAGGATGCGGCCATTGTTGCTCAAGAACAAGAGAAATACGAGAGGGAATACGAGCAACAACTACAACAAATTCAAGAAGAAGGTGAGTACGCTCTTGCGAGGATGGGTCAGGAGCACGCAGTCCAGTTTATCGAAGCTCAAAACAAAATGCAAGAAGAAGTCCAGATGGGCAATATGGTACCAGAAAGGATGCAACTGCAACTGTCTGACCTCCAGAAGCACCAACAAGACGAAGCTGAAGCGGCTCAAAAACAATTTGAAAATCAGATGGCACAACTTCAACCACCGTCGATTGAAGAAATAATTAAAGACGATTTACTCAGAGAAAAACAGATAGATATTGTTAAAATCAATCAGACTAGAGTAAAAATGTGTGTTATAATGGGTGATAAGTACTTATATGGAAGGGTATTGCCCACGGAAAACTATCCTATTGTTTTATTTATGAACCAACATACACGAACACCTTATCCTATAGGTGATGTTAGAATGGTTAAGGGTATGCAGGAATACATTAACAAGACACGAAGTCTTATTATTGCTCACGCTACTACAAGTACTAATGTTAAGATACTCGTACCTTCTGGTAGTGTTGATATGAGAGAATTTGAAAAGAAATGGGCACAACCGGGAGTTGCAATAGAGGTAGATATGGACAATGGTGCTCCTCAGCCAGTACAACCAACTCCGTTGCCTAACGAATTATACCAAAATGAGAATACAGCAAAAAATGATATTGACCATCAGTTAGGATTATATGAACTAATGATGGGGAATTCAGATGTAGCTCCACATACTTACAAGGCAACAGTGTCACTTGATGAATTTGGACAAAGAAAAATACGTTCAAAATTGATGGATATTGAGGCTGGATTGAAAAGAGCTGGAGAAGTTGCAATTCCAATGTGTCAACAGTTGTATAAATCAGAAAAGTTGTTTAGATTAATTAACCCTAATAACTCGATGTCTGAGTTTATGATGAATAAACGGATGGTTGATGATAAGTCGGGTGAAATCAAAATCTTAAACGATATTGGTGTTGGGGCCTATGACGTTATTGTCGTAACAGGTAGTACTCTACCGACTAATAGGTATGCACAATTAGAATTATATATGGATGCTTACAAGAACGGGATAATTGATAGACAGGAAGTTCTGAAGAAAACAGAAGTTTTTGATATTGAGGGAGTGATGCAAAGAACTGATGTTATTGGCAAACTTGAACAGCAACTTGAGGAAGCTCAGAATGAAATAAAAGAATTAAGCGGTGACCTTCAGACCAGAGAACGTGAAGTATATCACGCTAAACAGAAGGCAGAATTAGAAAAATTTAAAGGCGATTTAGACGCCCAGTCAAATAAGGCGAAAGCCGCTGGAACCGTCTTCGAGAAACGCCTTCAAGACGCAACTGGACAAATTGCCAAAGAGGTCAGAGAGGCCTCCAAGGACAAGAAACAGGATACCTCTTCGTCCAGTAAGAAGAAGAAGAGTTCCTAAAGCAAGGAATGAATGATGGCTGAACAAACTACACTAGATACTCCGTTAGGATTACCTCAAGATGCTCCTGCTCCTGTTCAAGAACAGGTTGTTGAAGCAAATGAAGGTATCTCGGACTCTACCGTAGAAGATGCAATCTTCGGTGGAACAAATCAGGACTCAATATGGGCACCCCAAGAGACAAGACCTCTTGCGGCCCCAGACCCAGAGACAACCCAACAGGAACAACCACAACCAGTAGTTCAACCTGAGGCTCCAGTAGATAATGAACAAGTTCGTTATCAATATTGGCAGTCAGAGGCTGATAAAATGAAGTCTAATCTTGAAGAAATGCGGATGCAGAACGATAAATTGAAAGACCAACTTATTGCTTCTAACCAAACCCAACAAGTTCAACAAGAACAGGCTCCAGCTGAGGCAGTGGAAGAATTTCCAGACGCTCCTGAAAAACCCAAAAAACCTTCCAATTTTAGTAGAGCTGATGCTATGGAAGACCCCCAATCTGAATCTGCTATCTATTTAGATAAAAGTGAAGAATGGAGAGACGATATGGACGAATATAATCGTCTGTATGTTGAATATCAAGGCGCTATGTTACAGGCTGAACGTGAGACTATTGTAACCGAACAACGTGAAAAGGAAGAACATAATAAGGTTCAACGAGAGCGTTGGGAGGCTATGGAGAATGTTAAAAGACATATTTCTGAAACTCACAATGTAGACGACAATGTAGTTGCTGACTTTATTGAAAAGATGTCCAACCCAGAATCAGTTACACTTGATAATCTTTGGAAGTTATACCAGATGGAACAAGGATTAAATGTGAATCCTAAAGTTGCGCCTACTCAGGCACCTCCTCAACCGAGCCCTGAGTTCCAGCAAACTAAGAATGCACAGAGTATTCCTTCTCCAATGGGTGTCTTGCCTTCTTCGAATGAGGCGACTAGTCAGTCGACTGAAGATGGCATTATGAATGATTTGATTAACGACTACAATTCTAAAAATCCTTGGACATAGCTTAGGCTTATCCGGGTGGGATTGCAGTCATAAATAAAGAGGTTTAACAATGGCTGTTGACTTACATAGTACCGCTCCGGGGGTTGCACCCCAAGGGCTTAGTATTAACGACAACCGAAGGTTATTTAACTTCGGAGAGCGAGTGGCAGAACTCGCACCATCACAATCTCCCTTCTTTGTTTATTTGTCTAAAGTTGCGAAAAAGCCAACTGATGACCCCGTATTCAAGTTCCTTGAACAACGTCATCAATGGCAGAGACGTAATTTCACAGTTCACGATACTATCACTCAAGCTACCTATGCATTAGATACAGGTACTAAAGCGGCGGCCGTTGAATGTGGTTATGACAAATATGGCAAAGTTGCGGCTAATTCTCAACCCCAGTTTTTCATCCCCGGGCAAATAGTTGCTATTGCTGATGATGATGGAACTCCAAGACGATTTAAGGTCACTGTAGTTGACCTTGATTCAGCAGGTGAAGCTAATCTTACATTAGTTCCACAATTTGCACAAGCAGATGTAACATTTACCGCTGGCAATAAAGGTCAAGTAATTGGCTCGGCTTGGGCAGAGGGTGATATCGACCCAAAAGGTTGGAGAGATGAGATGTATGACAGAGAAGGATACTGTCAGATTTTCAAAACTGCTATTCCTATGTTCTCAGGAACATCTTTAGCTACAAGGTATCGTGGCAAAGCTGATGAGTACAAACGGGTTTGGCAGGAGAAACTAATGGAACACAAGATGGACTTAGAGCAAGCTATGCTTTTTGGCGAGGGTAGAGCCCACGCCGTAACAGATTCTGTTGAAGGTTCTGGTGCTCCTACTCGTTACTCTTGGGGTATTATACCCTATACTGAGGCGAATGGTAAGATATACAATATGTCTTACGCTTCTTCAGGGTATGATGCGTTCCTTGATGCAATGGAGGATTTCTTTGCTCCCGAATCTGGTAACAGTGGTAACAAGCTGGTACTTGCTTCTCGTAAGGTAATTTCTTACTTGAATAAATTGGGTGGTAGTGGTTTCCTTAACAATAGTGTTGGTTCCTCTCAGTATAGCCTTGATGTTCAAAACATCAAAGGTAGTTTCGGTCATCAGGTAACAATGATTAATACCATTTTTGGTAATCTTCATTTTATCGCTGACCCTCTACTTCGTGGGCCTTGGGAGAATTACTGTATAGCGGTTGATATGGCTAATGTAGCATATCGTCCTCTTAAAGGTAATGGGGTATCTCGTGATACTCATATCATCACTAATGTTCAGAATAATAACGTAGATGGACGGAAAGATATGGTAATGACCGAAGCTGGTCTAGAAATCCAACTTCCAGAAACTCACGCTATTCTGAAATGGTCGTAAGGAGGTAACGTATGGCTTGGACTACAACAAAAGCAGGTGGATTCACTAAAAATGTTGCAGTACTTTCTGCTAGTGGTAGTGATACTTTATGTCTTGCAGGTGCAGGAGCAATAGTACACGCATCCGCTGACGATGTTACCGTATCTACAGCTAGTAGTGCTGGAGGACTGAATGATTCGTATGTATATGAAACATTAGATGTTACATTTACAGATGGAGTATTAACAGTACCAGAAGGTGCTCATATGTTGAAAGTATATGATAATGGTGGCGGTGGACTTACCGCAACAGTCTATATGACTGGCTCAGCAGTTGGTCAGGATACAACTACCATTTCAGGCATTGGGGCTGACCCATCTTAAACAAATGTCAAGGGGGGCTTTTGCCCCCTTTGGCGTATTAAAGGAGGATAGCTATGGCGGCTATTGAAAAAACATTTTACGGTACTTCAAGTGCTCAAAAAGTAAAGTCAAAGGAAATCACTGGTACAAGTGCTGTAGAGGCATTAGGTACTGCTGGTTTGCTTTGGGGATTCTCTGGTAGCTCAACAGCACTTGGAGAAATAAAGGATGATACAACTGTTATAGCTCTTATTTCTAAGAATGCTGTCTGGTTTGAAAAGCCAGTTCCTTTTAGCACTAGTTTAGATATTACTTTGAGCGCTGGAAAGGCAGTTGTTTATTATGAGTGATATGATTTTTAGTACCACTCCCGGTAAACCTTGGGAAGGCATAAAGCCTGATACACGAAAGAAAAAGAATACTAAGTAATGGCTGACGTATCGTTTGATGACCAAGTTAAGTTCTTAGCTGGTGAAATCACTGATTATAGTGCTGAATTGCCACAATTTTACAGTGATGGAGTAAGGGATGTAATTCAAAGAATTGCGGCTGTTAAGCCAGAATTGTTAAAACAGTTTTCTACATCTACGGCAGTACCTTCTTCTGGTCTGTCATTGGCTACTACAGCTAAAATATTAGATGTACATCTTGCTGGTTTTAATGCTCGTGAAATTGAACCAGAAGAAAGGTTTAATGCTTGGGATGAAGATAGTATCTATTATGCCCATACCACAGCTCCAGTATATTACATAATGAATCAAACACTGTTTACTGTTCCCGGTGGAGATACTTATTTTCAAGCCCCATCTGATAATGTAGTTGATGCTTGTATATTAGAACAAGATGGTCAGACTTCTTCAAACAAGGGGAAGCAGTCAATATCCCAGAAGGGGAGCAGGGTATCTACTGCTACGAAAATATCAAGAGCTGTGAATGCTGACGAACAAGTGACTGCATAATGGCTACTTATCACTATAGATTTACTTATGAAGACGAAGATGGAAACCAGACTGGCCCATCTAAAGTAACAAGTATTACTGAAGAGGGAACGGCTACTAAAATCAGATTGTATAATGTTCCTAGAGAAGACTTGTTGAATATATCGAAGAGACATATTTATAGGAGTACAAATACAGGAGCTACGCCTCCAGCTACAAGTACTTTTAAACTTAAATATACTCTCACTAATAATTTATGGTCTAATTTTTCTGATGACCTAGGGAGTGTCTCTGGCGGAGCCGCTATGCCTACTGATGTTAACTTCGTAAGTGGAACAACTGGAGCGGCTAACATAGTATCATATGGTGCTGTAACAAGTTCAAATTCTGCTCCATCTTCAATAGCTAATTTTCCTGCTGAATGGTATAGAGCAGTTGTTCTTTATGCGGCTAAGAAATTATGCGATAAGAAGTTAATGGATATGAGAGCACAGCTTGCTGTTCTTAGTGATAGTAGTGATGCTTCTCATTCAGACCCTGCTGAAGCTAGTCAAGGTTGGGAGAAAGTAAGATATTACATAGAAGATGATGAGGATGTTGAATTGGCTAGTGCTAAAGCCCAAGCTATGGGTGGTGAACAGGCTCAGTTTGCTCTTGATTATAAATGGTTACAGGGCCAAAGACAAATAATAGCACAAGAATATGACCAGATGTTTCAGTTTGAAGGTATGACTAGGGGGGAAGATGAAACTTAAAGAAATGGTAGAAATTATTAATCAGCAACATCCCGAAATCGGGACTGTGGAGGCTATGAAACTTCTTAATAGGGCGCAAGATGAATTTTCAGCAAGGACAAAGATTCTTGAATCAGCTGATAAATTTGATGTTGTTAAAGACCAGCGAGGCTATAAACTAAGTGACCATATATTAGAGATACGTTCAGTTGACTATGATGGTAAACATATTAATCGACTTGCTGGTCGACCTAAATATAGGGATTTAACATAATGGGAGCATTTGGCGGATTACTAGAAGGTATTGTAGGCGGATACAGGGCTAATAAAAGATTTAAATCTCCTGAATTTCAACAAATGAGAGAACAACAATCGTATCTTTCTGAATGGGGAGACCCAAATGACCCTAATCAACAATTTACCGGGCAGTATGGTAAAGATGGTCAAGAGATATGGTCAGGCGGAAATGCGGCTTCATTTCATTTAAAAAGTGAAGGTATTGGTAGAGGTGGTCAAGGTGATATGCCTTTTACTGAAGAAGAGGCTAATCAAATGGAAATAGCTCCTGAAAGATTAGGTGCTAAAGAATTTAATCCATATGCAGATTGGTCAGGTAGAATGGAAGGGAATGGCGTTGGTGTAGATGCAATGAGTGGCGGTATAATTGGTCAAAATAGTTACAGAGAAAATATTTACGGTTCAAATGAAAGAGGTGACACACAACATTCGATGAATTCATCAGATAGTAGCGGTAAGAGAAATCAATATTATTCTGAAACACTGAATCCTTATGGACAAGGACAAGTCACAATGAGCCATCGGGGATATGGCAGAAAAGGAACAATGTATTATGACGATGATGATGTAACAATGACAAGTGGAAAAAAGTTTGGATTCCTTCCTTGGGGTTCCTATGAGGAAAAAAGATAATGAGTATGCCTGCACAATATGTATGGTGGACTGAACGAGGAGCTATTTGGATTTCTTACTATGACCCGAATTTATCTGAGACAGCTCAATTTGCATCTCCTAGTGATGCAAGTAAAGATGTCCATATATTTTATTACAAGAAAGCAGACCCATTTAAATTTGAGGGTCAGTCTGTAGATGATAGGTCTGTGACTTCAGGCCTGTATTTAACTTCTCCAGTTACTGGAAGTGCTGGAAGCTATAAAGTTGGTTCGGCTTTTTTAGACCAGCGAAGTGAAGTTCCAGAACAATTTCACGAATATTTAGTTGATAGAGCTATCCAACTTGGTCACGAAAAGAAGGGGACATTAGATATTGCTCAGTATTATATGATGAAGTTTGAAACAGGTGTTAAATTTGGCAAGAAATATGCTTATTCAGCACGAAGCGGGGCTCCAGCTAGAGTGAGCCCGGTGGACTTTTAATGCCTGAAGGTTGGAATGGAACAAATTTTGGGTCTTATACCCTAGCGGAATTGACTGGAGTAAAATTCCCTTCTGTAACTGACTCATATTTTCATTCACTTGACGTCGATGATTTATATTCACCAGCTATCCCAGTGGATGCTTTGTTTGAGCCTGCCGATGTTTTAACAGGTATTTATACTGAAGTGGATGTTGTGGATACAACATTTGTACCAGCAGTTGTTTCAACAAGTATTTATACTAGAGCGGATGTTTTAGATGCAACATTTACACCAGCCTAAGGAGAATTATGTCTTTTCTTACAGATAAAGTAATTTCAGAAGCATATACTAGCTTGATATTTCGAAAATCGGATAATAAATTATACTATGATAGTGGTACAACTGACATAGAAGTTCTTGATTTAGCTGGACTTGCTGGATTAGATGCTGATACTGATGGCAGATTTGAATTTAATTCTGCCGATACCTTTGTTGGTGCTTTAACAAGCGGCAATTTAGCTGAATTTGCTAATAATGGTACAATAAAATTTTCAATAGACTACGATGGAGTAGTCAAATTAAATGAATTATCATCACAACCGAGTAACCCTACAGATGGGGATTTGGCTTTTATAAGTGGTGAATTATACATAGCCAAATAACTAACAGGAGTCAATCATGGCATGGAAAAAAGTAGTAACGGAATCAGCGACAGATACAATCGCTCAAGACACGGCT
>Ga0098044_1000085_pt1 | contig 50740 bp, 72 predicted proteins | sample 10_taG_FD_75053 | JGI IMG/M metagenome (GOLD analysis project Ga0098044, IMG submission 75053) | Marine viral communities from the Subarctic Pacific Ocean - 10_ETSP_OMZ_AT15264 metaG | ecosystem: Environmental > Aquatic > Marine > Oceanic | place: Pacific Ocean | collected 2015-01-16 | reverse complement strand
TCATTGTTATCCTCCTATGGATTGGTTGTTGGTTGTTGTTGTTATCCGTATTTGATCTTGCCGAAGCAGCACCACTGTAAGATGCAGTTGGCAACGTCGCTGTCGATGCTGCCAGGGCATCCGTGCCGAACGAATTGGTCTATGCCCTGGAACATTAGACTGTTCCCAGGCTGCCCCGCCGCGAACATCTCTCCGATCGCCTGCTCCATCTTGGCTCGGGTGATCTCAAACGCCTCGTCCGGGGCATAGACATCGACTAGGTCATCGTTCTCCAGCCTCGTTGCCCAGTAAGAAATATCGACGTATCTAAATATAGATCTGAAATCCTCTGCGCTCAGTTCGAATGTCATTGTTATGGTTGTCATTGTTATCCTCCTTGGTTGGTTGTAGTTGAAATAGAATCAAAGTAGGGCTTTCACCCTACGGCATATCAAAGGTCGGTGTAGATCTGTTCGGACTTAGTTATTGGGAATTGATATGGGGAATAGCTTGCCCAGCAGTTTGCATGAAACTCTGCTATAAACATCAGATCGCGTTCGGCTTTTTGTGCCTCTATCTCCCACGGTCGTTCCGCCCAGGGGATGATCACTTTTTCCCTACCCTTGCCCATCCCGATCCTTTTTGGGTCATGATCCCAGTAAGGGTATCTGATGCTGGGGCCTGTGTGCCCTTTTGGTCTCCATGTCTGGTATGTTATACGATGGGTTTTCAGATATCGCGATCCCAGCCGCCCCTCTGCAAATTGCACGGCATGCATCAGTTCATGTGTCAGTGTTTTGAGATTCTGGAACAGGCTTGATTCGGAATGCAGGGATATTGGGAAGTGCTTGCTTTTTGATCCATTGGACTTCTTGGAATCCTTCCAACTTCCGCAGGTTCCAGCAGCGTCTCTACGATCTAATTCAGTCTTGCGCATTTTGACGGTGATCCGCATTGTATTGATCATTCGGGTGCTGGTCAATTTTTCAAGAACCCGGATGATATGCTTTTCAAACAATGGGAAATAATCAGTCCAATCTCTGCCCCGCCCCTTCTGAAAGGTAATTATGAGTCGTCTATGTGTCATCTGTGCTCCCCTCTCTTCGTGATATTGCTCATTACACACCGTCCCAATAGAATCCGATTGACCAATTGTTAAGGGGCTCGGCATGGAATCCGTGCTTTTCAGCTATGTTAAAAATCATGTCTCTGTATTTGGTTAGACCAGTGTACACATAGTCTCCCTGCCCGCTGAACATGTCATATCCAGCACCATCAAAATGAAAGACCATTTCTGCGTTGCATTTTGAATATTGGCTGACCTGATCCCGACCTATCCACAGCCCTGTATCATTGAGGTGGTGAACCTGTCCGCCGCCATCAATTTCCTCGTATCTCTCCTCTTTCAGTGAGTTAAGGTACTCATTCAACTTTGCTGTCAGTTTTTCAAGTCTCTTTGTCATTCTCTTACTCATGTTGGCTCCTTCGCCGTTGTTGTTTGTTTGATAATTAATCATTGGTTATCCTCCTTGGATGGTTGTTGTTGTTGGTTGTTATATAGTTCGACAGTGACTCCTCCTGTGGTACACAGACGGTATTTTGTGACCCCTATAATCTTGCAGTTATGATAAGGTCTTGAACATTGCAATCCGCCCTCGGTTATCTTTCCATCTATAATTTCAGGGGCAATCAAACTCTTGTATGTGTTTGTATAGGTTGCCCCTTCCCTCGTGTAGGTGAAGGTGTATTCCCATTGGATGTAGCAAGTGTCCTTATACACAAGGTTGCCGTGTATGGTTTTAACGTGTTCTCTTCTCATGTTATCCTCCTTGGTTGTAGTTGAAATAGAATCAAAGGGGGAGGGTTAACTCCCCGGGCTGCTAGTCTTGTGATTGCCTGTAGATGCGCTTGATCTCCGACACTGGCAGATCAAACATCTCAGCTACGTCCTCGAATGTGTAGCCACCGAGTATCAGCAGATAGAGTATCTCGTCCTCTTCTAGGGTCAGTATCATTGGGTTATCCTCCTTGGTTGTTGTGTTACTTGAGTTCCTGGCTAGTCCAGCCATTGATGATGATAATTTGCTCCTCGCTGTTCATGCTGGCTACGTCAAAGCCCTGGTCTATGAGGTAGGCTATCGCCCCTTCGTAGGATGAATTGAACGTGTAATCCCATGGGATAGTCTTTGACTTTCCGAACCACTTGTCAGTGATTTTGATGCGGCTTCCTCGGTGATTGGTTGGGCCCAAGTACTTGTATGAGAATACCCGTACGTTGCCGATTGATTTTACTTTCCTGTATTGTTCAGGCATTTTTATCCTCCTGGTTTGGTTGTTGTTGTTGTAAATAGAATCAAAAGGGATCCTCGGATCCCAGGTTGCTAGATGTAAAGGTAGATCAGCAGGTCATTGTGACTCCCCTGTTGTTGTGTCGGTGACGTGCTCTGACTCCGCGCTGGCTTTAAACTCCTCGAAGCAGACCGGTGTCCACCCATCTCTGGCAATTCGGTCAAGATTATATTCGATGTAGTCTTTGTATGCTTCAAGCATGATTGTGTTGATACTCATTGGTTATCCTCCTTGGTTGGTTGTGAAATAGAATCAAAGGGGATCTACGGATCCCGGGGTCTAGATGTAGAGCCAGATCAGCAGGGCGAGTCCTGCCACAGGGACAGAGACCATCTCCAGTTTTGTATCACTGTTCCAGTTGGGAACGAGCACCAGGGCTAGCAGCCCCAGGCCCAGGCATTCAAGGAGCACAAAGAATTCAGTCATTGTGACTCCGAGATGAACACCAATTCGTGACGGTCGCCGGCCAGGTGTGAATTGCAGCACTCGCAGGATGAGTTAGAGAAGCCGAGGCTATCACCCTGTGTCATGTATCCGTGCTCGTTGCACAGTTCGGTGGTGCGCTCTTCTATGTGGCCTATGAGCCTCTCTGATTCCTCTTTATCGTAGTAGTAGTCAAAGGATGAAAGGTCACCGCTTGCATAGGTGTAGCAGTCGGAGCAGGCTTCGATAGTTAGGGTAGTAATCATTGGGTTATCCTCCTATGGATTGGTTTGTTGTTGTGAAATAGAATCAAAGGGGGATCACTTGATCCCGGGGTCTAGATGTAAAGGTAGATCAGCGAACAAGTGACCAGGTTTCGAACACGCCATCCGTTGGACGGGACGGGTGGACATCTTCCAGGTCATCGGGGCGATCGGGATGGATCAGGAATGATCCCTCAGTGCGGTACAGTACGCACCACACCACGCCGCCTATCTCATCGGCTTGAGCCGTCGCCCTGTCAAGATTCATATGCGCCCTGATCTGGTTGCCTTCCGAGTCTACGACAACGTAGACTCGCAGGGTTGTAGGTGATGTTGGTTTTGTCATTGGGTTATCCTCCTATGGATTGTTGTGAAATAGAATCAAAGGGGGATCACTTGATCCCCAAAGTAAAGATCGGATCGGGCTTATTCAGCCGGCCGGAAAGTGTTCCAGGACTGGAGATAAAGGGGACGGCCGCCCGGCAATATGTACAGGCTTCCGGAGTTACTCCAGCAGATACAATAGACCCGGTACAATCGACCGTCGTGTCGAACCTTGTACGGGGTAGTAAGTTTACTACCATACCCGCTAGAGGTCTGTTGAAGCCCTTGTAAATGCCACCACAGCGGCGTGTAAATAAGATGGCTTTCAGTTTCCTTATAGTTCATGTTTGCTCCTGTTGTTGGTTTGTTGTGAAATAGAATCAAAGGGGGATCGAATGATCCCCAAAGTAAAGATCGGATCGGGTAGACTTACCAGGCCCGATCGGGTAGATGATCAGGATCATCATGAAACGATTCACTGTTAGGATTCTCTAGCCAAAAATCGTACCCGCATTTTTCATGATGCTCAGTGAAACACTCATAGGACAGGAGTGCATGATCGTCACGTTGATCATAGACATAGTCCCGGAATGATTCGAGGGCAGTTATTACGCTAGACATGTTCACGTTTGCAGCCCTCAATTGTTGGATCTTCTTTTCAAGGCGACGGAGGTTTTTAACCCCGGCTTCTTGTTCGATGGTCTTGATCCTTAATCGGAGAATGGAATTCTCTTCATCCAATCGGGTGATCTCTTTGAGTAACGCTTGGTCTACTATATGCATTTTTGCTCCTTTGTTGGTTGAAATATAGTTAAAAAGGAGAAGCACAGATAGCCGATAAAGTAGAGTGGCTACCTTTTTATGTGCTCCTCCCACCATATAGGAGGAGGATTCGCCGCGGTTGTTTGGATCTCGGTATCGCTACCATCAATCGGAACATCTCACAATTTCGCTAGATCTGGGGGATAGTCTCCACTCACCACCCGGCGAACACCAGGTTGCACGGTGGGTTTTTCCCTATCCCTACTTGTACACCGGCGACTCCTGTTTAAAGGATCCGTTCACCCGGCGCTATTGTTGATCCAGCGGGTAGCCTGTTCTGTGCTCGCCTACTAGGTAGGCTACGGCTAGGTTGTCACACCCTCCCCGATTGCACGGCTGTATTAATGTCGCTGTTCTGATCTCTCCAAAACACTGATCAAGCCTATGTCGGGGCTTCGATATGGATCAAGCATTCATGTCCCCATGATACAGGTAGCATTTGATCCTCGCAGTGCGGTTCGTCTTGTGCATGGACTCCGCTCGACTAATGCGGCCTTCCCCTCGGGAAGTGTCTCCAGGGATCCTAGGCGGATCTGCCTTGACGTTGTGGGAACGACCCTTTGAAACTATGGTGATGTACCTCCTTTCCGGTTCGGCTTGGTTGCCGCCCTCGGTTTGTGAAATCATTGTAATTCGATTCTCGACATTTACAAACAGGCTGTCTACGATAATCATGACATTGTACCAGAATAGCCCCTAACCACGGGGATGAAAGAAATATCGTTTTTTTTTATTTTGCACGGTTGAACCAGTGGAGCACGTTGGGCAATTGAACATGGGACAGTGGCAGATCTGACGGTAGGCGAGCATGTCCAGCGTCGGAATCAGAACCGAGATCCAGACCTGTTCTGTAGCTGCGAGCAACGGCCCCGTCCCAGGTTCGATTTTTGGCATTAAGAGGAATTTGAAACTCCTCTACTGGGCGAGCGGAGCTGTGCGCGCCGACAGAAATGATCGCATGTGCATGGGGGTTGGGTGGTGCTCCCCCCCCGTGGGGGATGACCATATATGTGTTACCCCCCTAGAGAGGTTTTCAGCTTTTCCAGAGTATCCTGTTTCTTCCATTTGCGCCGTTTTCCCCTTCGATGTATTGCTTTGCTGTCTTTTTTTACGGTTTTTTCCTCCCCCATCATACGGGCAATCTAGCGGTCACTAGAAGATGGCAGTGGATTTCGGGCTGATTTGTGGTTACATTCCTAATTAGAGGGTTTTTCTAGGGGTGTTAACAGAGAAGAACAAGTTCTTCGATGTTTAACCCCGACGAAAAACAGAGGATTTCAACATCTGCCGTCGCATTGAGCGAATTACATTATGTGTCGGCTGTATCGGAGGATTAGAATGTCTGTTGAGCGTTTTGAACGTGACAATTGCTGGCATTGTTCGTTGGATTGTGGACGAATTGCAGAGTTATCAGCTCATGATGAGTGTCCTGAGTTTGTTTCAGGGGACGAATTGCGTAGTGTCAGTACGATTGTTGCTGATCCTCCTTGGTTGGAGCGTGGTGGTGGACGTATACAGAGGGGTGCTGACAGGCATTACAGTCTGTTGGGTGCTGATGCAAGTGTACTGGTGATGCGTGAGTGGCTGAAGGGCTATGAGGTGTCTGAGAACGCCCATATGTACCTGTGGGTGACTAACAACCACCTTGAGGACGGATTGAAGGTGATGCGGGAGGTTGGTTTCCGTTACATCACCAATATTTGCTGGGTTAAGCCTAGTTTTGGTCTTGGGTACTACTTCAGGGGCCAGCATGAGCTGTGTCTGTTTGGTGTACGGGGACGGGGCAGCCAGGTTAAGACTGGAGACAACGGAGTCAGTTCTATTGTCAGGGCATCGAAGAGGAAGCACAGCCAGAAGCCAGATGAGTTCTATGATCTTGTCGAGAGGCGTTCTGCGGGAGGGTATCTCTACATGTTCAGTCGCTCTGAGAGGGTGGGCTGGTACATGGAGGGTGACGAGGTGGGTTTGCTGTGATTGACCTGGATGATTTGATGGAGAGGGCGTACAGTGATCCAGCGGTGCTTCAGTATCTGTATGAGGCGCATTACTATCAGTACGAGAAGGTTGTCAAGAGAATCAAGGATGAGCATTTCGCTCGTCTTTCAAAGGAGGATAAAGATGGAAGGGGTTGATGTTTCGGTCAGGGTCGTGAAAGACCTGGTGGATTTTATATTTCGCAACGAGAGGTACAGGCACAGTCTTATCTCGGCGTTTGTCAGCGTTGGTGATGTTGGGTGGGAGGAGGCGAAGAGGGTGTTTGTTGAGGGCACTGGTGCTTGCTCCTCGGTAGCTGGGGCTGTCAGTTTCTACGGTCGGAGGATTGAGAGGCACGGTGTCGTGCTTCCTTCTGGTGATGAGCTTGGCGTGATGGTTGACGGTGTTCGCCTTGCTCGCCAGGCTGCTGTCATCCGCAGGAGGTATGTCCGTCGTAAGTCCGAGAAGCCGATCGGCGCGGCTGAGGAGTACTACCGCAGAGAGGGGTACTGGTCTCGATGAACTACGAGGTGTGGATCAGGATTGACAGGGAGACCAGGATGATGAGGGGGTGTGTCCTTCACAGCTCCATTGTTCAGGCTCATGAATTTGCTGAGGCTTACTGGGAGGGCAGGGCCTATGAGATAGACTGCAATGGTAAGACCGTGTATGTCAGTCCAGCGGCGGTGGCTATTGTGAATGGTGGTCAGTACGGTTTGTTCAATGTCTAGGTGTGGCAGGTGCGGTTTGTTTGCTGAGTATTCCTCTGACTATCCTGAGAGGTACAGTGGCATGTGCTTGTGGTATCAGTTCAGGCTTGAGGAAGACCAGGTGTGGGAGAGCCGTGAGTGCTCAGACTTTGTTGAGCGGATCCCGGATGTTGATCCGATTGGTCACTTCAGGTACAAGGTGTCCAGGGACAATCTTGGTAGCGCGTACCGAATCTCCACTTCAGCTCGTAGAAGAGCGAATCTCGGTCTGGTCATCTCCGTAGTGGGGATTGTTATTGCGGCTACCAGGTTTGTTCTGTTTCTGTTGGGCGGATAGAAGGGCACGGACACCCGACTGCCCATGCCCTGGGGCTGGTATGCCCTTCGTAGGCTTAATTGGAAAGGGCGAGGTCTTCACCCCGCCCGTTATACTCAACTCTCGGATTTTGTATAATCGTCTGAACCACTCGGAGCAGACACCTTATTATACAGTGGAAAGGTGTGTGGTGTCAAGGTGTTTGCGGTGTGCTATGATGACTTGAAAGGAGAATGACATGGCCAAACCAGACATGACGAAGACGGTGGAAGAGACCTTTGAGAAGAAGGACGAGGGAATAGAGGAGTTGCTCAAGAAGGATCAGCGGCAGCTTTCGGATGCTGAGAGGGAGAGGGTCGGTGATTATCTCCTCAGGGAGGCAGCAGAGTTGGCTATCGATCCTTTGTCCACGTTCGACCCCCAGCGCGTAGCTCCTCAGAAGCGTGGTGAGGAGCCTGCTGAAGAGGTAGGTAAGAAACCTTCCATGGCGGCAGCGGCGCGAACGGCATCTTCTGCGGCAGGCGAGAGGATGCCATCATTGGCGGAACGCACGGCGTCCAAGTCCCTGGACACGCTTACCAGGTTCGGAGAGGAGGTCGCAGACCTTCCTGCGGAAGCCTACCAGGCCAACATTGAGAGGGCTGCGAGTGAGAAGAGGAGGCTGGAGGGGCAGAAGCAAAGGCAGAAGGAGATGTGGAAGGGGCAGATTGAGCGAAGTGTTGAGGGTCAGCGGCAAGCCCCTGGTCAGGCTCCCCGAACCGACACGGAGTGGGAATCTCTCAGGAATATAACTGAGGAGATAGAGAGGCTGGAGCAAAGCAGGAAAGAATCGATGGATCCTGGCGAGGTCTATCATGAGATCCAGAGGCTCAAGGAGAAGAGGCGGAAAATGCCTGGCGGCAGGGAGTATGATCTGAAGGACGCCGACCTCACTGACGAGGGAGCCAGGACGAGCTACGAAGACTACCTGCTGAGGAATTGACATGGATGACAAATACGAAGATATGTCCTATGATGAGTTGATCGAACTTCAGAAAAAAGGGGACAGGCAGGCTGAAGGTGAACTGCTGCTAAGGGAGATGACTGAAGAGGAGCCTCCTCCAAGAATACCCAGGGGTGTCTCTATGGATAATCTTACCAACGAACAGATGGATGAGTTTCTTGAAGGCAAGAGAGGCTATACCCAGGGTAGGGACTATCCGAAAGGGGAAGCAGAGAAGGCGATGAAGGAGGAGGAAGAGTTCCAGGTAGAGGAGGATGTCTCGGCTATCAGAAGAAAGGATGACGATCTTGCCCTCCAGCAGTTCTCCAAGCTCAAGGACGCGGAGCTGTATGCCGACATGGCGGAGCAGTTGTATGGGGCAGGCTTTACTGCAGATGTGGTGGCAGGCATACTTGGCATGGGTGTTGCTGCGGGAGCATCGGCAGGCAAGGAGACAGTAGAGGGAGTCTTTGCAACCGCTGAGAAGATGGTCAAGGATCCGACACTGCCCCGTGAGTTCCTTCCCTATGACAGGGAGCGCATAATGAAGAACCTGCAAGACTACAGGGCGCACTACATGAAGCAGCCTGAGTATGTCGATGTCCCTGGTTCTTTTGTTCGGAAGTCGGCTGACGTTCCTACTGCCACTAGAAAAGCCAAGGCAGCGGAGAACATACTGGTTCGGATGGGTGACGAGGGCGTTGGGGCGAAAGTCGATAGATTTGTTCCAGTTGATGATCAGTGGAGAAGTCTTCCTCAGCCGGTGGAGGAGGTGATATCTTATCCCAATTATGCACCTACCAAACCCGTCTTCTTGCAACAGGCTGAGAGGTCATCAAGGAAAACCCCTATCGAAGGATATGAAGGTATGTCCAGCTACCTGAAGAGAAATGTTCCGAAGTCCACCTTCGGTGAATCGAAGATGGGAACCAGACCGTCAAGGAAGCCGACAGAGGTCAAGGGTGAACTGGAGATCCCAGGTTCCCCGGCAAGATATGAGGGTGTGCTCGGCATGGCCGTTCCAGGCTACGACGCCTACAAGGGAATGGAAGATGCGCAGCGGGGGAAGAGGACTGTCAGGGAGCAGCAGCAGGCTCTCTATGAATCAGCAAGTCCAAAGGTGCAGGAGATGATTGAAGATAAACTTATGGGCCCTGAGAAACCGAAGAGGGAATACTCTACTGACTATCGTTACAAGTAGCCGTATTCTCTGGGGGCCACGGCATGTCATGCCTTTTAGCCCACACCCTGGCGCAGTTCTGGACGCGGTTCCTGCCCTCCAGTCCTGGCTGCTGCCAGTCGTGCGCTATCTCCTTCCAGCTTTCGCCGTCTAGATTCTGCTGGTAGTACAGGAAGCCCCTGGTCAGGTTAAGTACCGGCCATGGAAGCCTTCGCTTTCTGCTGTATCTCAGGGCTGCGCTTCTTGCGCCTTCCAGGCTTGAGTATCCCAGGCGGTCTGCTATCTTGCGCCAAGTTATTCGGGTTCTCTGCCGAAGCAGGTACGCCCTCATTCCTCTCTTCAGGTTCGGATCCATCCATGACGGCTGCGCCACACCACCTCCTGCAGAAATGATAGCAAGTGATCATGGTTTTTGCAAGAGTTAATCTTTGAACTCGCACATTCCCCATCTGACGCAGGTCGGTTCTTCAGATGAAAACATCTCGAACTGCTTTCCTCCGTAGGCTGTCCTGCTCCACTGGACAACCTCGTCGATGCCATCCAGGCGGGGGAAGAAGGACAGTCTTTTGATGCCCGGCTTCTTTGCGCTTGCCAGCCGGTTGACGGTCTCCTCTAGATCCCTGATCAGATCCACCCTGGCATCGTCCAGGTTCTTGACCGCTGACTTCTTTACATACACGCATGGGTAGCAGCCCACCCTTGTCGAGCCGTTCAGGTACAGTCGGTTGGGCACGAGGTTCCATCGGCGGTGTATGTCGATGACCTGATTCTCAGTCCAGGCTATCAGCGGACGCCAGACCCAGCAGTCCCATCCGTCGTTCCACTCCCATTCAGTCATCTGGGATCGACGTGGGGATTCCTCCCGTCGGATGCCGACCAGGTTGACAAATTCAAAGTCAAGGCTGTCGAAATATTTAGATATGGGTTCGATCTTTAATTTCCGCGTACACCACTTGGCCGCCCCGGAAGGGAAGATTGTGTCGTTTATTATGTATCGGATCATGGGACTGTAGCGGCCGATCCTTGCCTCGAAACGCTCGACCTCCTTCTCCATTCCTGGGCGGATCTTGATGTCAGCCTGCAGCCTGGTGATCGGCCCGATGGTCTCCTCCAGTTTGTCCAAGTACTTGTAGGTGTCAGCATGCTCCCACCCAGTGTCCATGAACACGCGGTCGAAGTCGTCCTTCGTGTAGCCTAGTTCGAACAGATGCAGGCACATGGCTGTGCTGTCCTTCCCCCCGCTGACCGATACGATCGGTCGCGCATTAGTCAGTCTCTCGTCAGTCATTGCCGCCCCCCTGAAGGCATGAATTACACCTTCCGCAGGGCACACCGCAGTACGGTTGGTAACAGCTCCATGCCAGGTATTGAATTGGTTCTGGTATCATGACGAGTATTTGTTTCCTGGTCATGTTGATTAGAGGCGCAGCTACTCCGACCCCGTCTTTGATCAATATGTTGAGGGCGTGTATGAAGGTGTCCCTGCAGTCCCAGTAGTGCTCGTCGTCCTCTTTGGTGCATCCTATCCATATCTGGTTGTAGTCTCCACTCTGTGAGGCGTTCAACGCTGCGGCGATAAGCATCAGGTTCCTTCCCCTGACCACCCTGGGCCCTGGCTCACCTATGCCGCTGTCCAGCGGTGAGCTGTTTATTTCCATCTCCTGCAAACGCAGTTTGCATGATCCTGCAAACGCGCTGTATATCTTTCGCACTGCTTCCAGTTCCTCCCGGGCGGCTGGATGGTCGTACTGTATGTGCAGCAGCAAGGGGTCTAGTCCCCTGGTTACAGCCATGACGGTAAGCGCCAGGCTGTCTATTCCACCGCTGCAGAGTATGATCGGTCTCGGCTTCATGACTGCTCCCTCTTCTTTGCAAGCTTGTACTCTGGCACAGACCAGAGCATCTCCTGTATGACATCATCAATTGTCTGACCCCTGATGTTGGCAAGTGTCTCACAGGCGCAGACGAAGTAGTCAACCCTAGGGGTCTGTCCACCCGCCCACCTGTTCAGGGTGCTGTGGCTTGCGCCGCAACGCCTGCAGAAGTCCAGGTAGCTGACACCCAGTCCCTTCAGTATGTCCATTATCCTCTGTCCGAAATTCATTGTTCGCTCCTTATGTATTTTTGCTTTATTGTGTTGAAGTCCCTTGGGAACATGTCTGATTCCAGCATCATCAGCTTCTGCGTCATCAGCCTTGCAGTGTCCTCGAATATAGCCATGCCGCTGCCGTCGAAACTGTGGGCGCGACCGTTTATGCAGATGTCCATCCTCCTGGCTGTGTTTACCCTGCCGACATGGCACAGCACATCATTCCTTGTGCAGAGCTGGGCTAGCCATGGTATTGACGCCAGTTTGAACTCCGTCGATCCTCCGATGAAGATGCCGATTCCCCTGCTGCAGAAGGGTTCCAAGTCCTCCTCCACCATCCCGTCCTGGGCGACGATGAGAAGGGGCAGACCGTCAAGCACGCCTATCCACCTGTCAGCCTGATCCAGCGTGGCGTCCTTGTCGCACAGAACATCGGGTATCACCACCCAGTCAGCTCTCTCCCCGTACCTGTCAACATCCCGCATGAAAGGGTCTGGGTCGAATGGAAGCTCCCTGTTGCCGTAGACAAACGCGCCGTTGTCGATGGCGTACCCCAGGCATTTGTTGACATCAGCACCGTTGGGTCGGAAAGGCGACAGCAGCCACCTCCATGGATACTGACCGAGCCACCTCTCGTTGACCTTGTTGGTGCTTGCCGCCATATACGGAATGATGTGGGTGTAGCGGTCAGTCATCTCAGGAACCATCCCACTGGGCGGTTTTCCTCGACGAACTCACGCCTGTCCAGAGGCTCCTCACCCCTGGAGATGCGCAGCTCATCCCGCCTCTTTGCATTGGCGTCCATAGCCAGGACGTGTTTCAGATAGAAGTTCTCGCCGCCCCTCTCAGCCTTCTTCCTAGACAGGTTCAGCCTCCACTCCGATATGATCGCCTCACTTGGCAATACTGGGTTCGCACTGTCAGTCAACCACCACTTAATCACCTTGGGGCTTTCCGACGCCCAGTCAGTGAACGTCTGGTGGTGCTTCGTGCCCCGCTTTATCCTCTCCCTTCCAGCCTCGCACTCGCAGGCTAGCTGAAATTTATCCGCATCCACATAATCCCCATGTATTGGGCTGTGCTTGCGAACATGCATAGCGCCGAGCCTGAATCCGCCATTGCAGTCTTCGCAGTCCTTGAAGTCCCTCTCCTCCCTCTCCCTGTCTCGGTGGCTGTAGTTATTCTTCATGTATGTGCTGACCTGCGCCAGGGTCGGGAAATAGGTTCCCTCGTAACACGCCATGAACTCCTTGATGCCCTCCCTCAAATGCTCGTTGAGTATCCTCTTTTGAATTTTAACTTCGTTTTCATCGTATAAGTCCTCGAATGCGTAGAACCATGATTCCTCCGCGCCGTTGATCCAACTCAACTGCTTGTCATAGTTGTGAGAAGCCATGAAATTGTAAACGATAAGCCACATGCACTCGCTGATTGTTTCTTGATCTGCCATTACGTTATCCTCTTGTAGATTTTGCGTTTCTTTGGTTGTTGTTTTGGTTGTTCTTCCTGCGGTAAAAGGGTCTGGGGTGGAAGGGCTGACATCTTCTGCGGCTTGCGCTTCCACTCTTCCGCATCCTCCAGTAGCCCACCTGCATTCTTGCTGTTCAGGATTGATTCAATCTTGGTGTTGTTTTCAGTCCACCAGTTGTCGCCAAGAAAGACGTAGTCTATTATCAGCTTGCACTCTTCAACTGTGTGTACCTTCAAGGCGCTTCTTATGGTCTTGACCTGCGCCTTCCTTATTGCCTTGGCTGTCTTCTTGTGACTGTGCCAGTGATTGTAGACCTCGGCTAGAGACTTGCTTATGTGAGCCTCCACCACCCCTTTGCCGACACCGACATTTAATAAATTAATATTTTTATTAATAGATGTACTTGTTCTTTTACTTTTACTGTATAGGGGCTGCTGTGTCGCCGTTTCGCTGGGAGTTGTAGGAGGAGGGTGGTCGGTTTCTGGTACAGAAGTGGTCGGAACCTGGTTGTTTTCTGGTTGTCCTTTGGTTGGAGTTTGCTCTACACCCCCCATATAATCGTGTCCGATTGGTACAACTTTGGTTCTCGTCTTTTTAAAGTACTGGTCGGCGAATTGGTCAACGTCTTTCTGTAGCTGTCTGACCTTGTGCCTTGACCAGCACAGAGCCTTGCTGATCTCCCTCTGTGACGGCTCTCTCCTGAGCAGTATTCTCTGCGTCCACAACCAACTCCAGGCTTCGGATTCCTTCGCTGGTTGTCTGTAGTCATCACGCTCGCTCACGTATTTCATGGGTAGTGGTATCCACATTATTCCTCCAGTATGTAGATGTCTATTGTTGTTCTTGGTTCCTCTTCCTTGGCGCAGTACATCTTCTCTGCGATGAACGTGCAGTTGTGTTTGTCGTCCTCCCAATAGCCAGCATCGTTTATGCTGTCCTTCACAAGCTTGACCAGGTTGTCCAGGTCGGGCTTGGTCTGCTTGGGAATCTCCTCCGACGGATCCTTTTTCCTCTGGAGCCTCTTCGGTCGCCCGTGCCAGAAACGGCACACTATCATTACGGGGCAGTCCAGCTCAAACGGCCAGCCCTCTTCACCTCCTAGATGATCCTGGAAAGCCTCGGCTATCCTTCTCTGCGCCCTCCTTGTCTTAAGGGGGGTGAACGTATGCGTCCTGGTGACCCTGGGTCTTCCCTTCGCCATCGGCTCGCCGTCAATCTTGACACTGTCTATGCAGATCCAGCGCCGACCGTTGATGACGGCTTTGCCATCCTCCATGCTGATGTTCATTCTTCGCCCCTGTACTCGATCTCCCATGCGTCGATGGGTACTTGCTTCTGCGTCACCCGCCTGATGGCTCTGCGGTACGCCATTATTGGTCTGACTGGAGCTGTGGTGTCCTCCAACCAGAACCACATACCGTTTATCTGTTTGATGAAACGGTATCCCTTGATGTCGGTGCATCGCCTGTTCATCGACCTTCGGATCTCGTCCAGGGTTGCTGTACTAGGCTTGTCTGGGTTCTTCTTTTGACCGCCCATCTGGGCAGCCCACTTCTGGAAAAGATGGTGTCCAAGCGTTGTTGTCTTGGTTGTCATTTGTACCTCCTTGCAGGTCTTACATAAACTCTTAGTAAAGGTAAACCAAAATATGTCCGAAGTCAACAAAAGAGTTGCATTTATTCTTACACAATATAATATGTAAGAGCAAAGCAAACCTATAAGGAGGATTTATGGCTGCAAGAACAAAGAAGAATACTTTCAGGGATCTATACAAGATTAACGTGGACGAGTACGTCCTGATGAAAAAGGGCGGCAAGTTCCAGCCCAAGTACATAAGCTGGTGCGACGCCTGGGCACTGCTGAAGCACGACCACCCAGATGCCACTTGGCAAGCGTATGAGAATCCAACGTCTGGCATGCCCTACTTCGTATCGCCAGACGGCTGCGGGGTGATGGTAAAGGTTGGCGTTACGGTCGGCGATGTGGAGATGATATGCTGGCAGCCGATCATGGACGACAGGATGAACGGAAAGAAGGTGCAGGCAGTGACCTCCCGTGACATCTCGGACACCATACAGAGGGCGCTGGTCAAGGCTATTGGCTTGCACGGGCTGGGTCTGGAGCTATGGAGCAAGAATGAAAGGCAGATCCGCAAGCACATGAACAGCGAGCCTAAGCAACCTGTGAAACTGGAATCTGTGCAGCCGCCAAAGATGCTGTCCACCCAGCACCCGTCGTGGGACAAGGACAGGTCTAGGTTCCAGGGGGTTCTGCAGCGGATGAACAAGTGCTACGGCGACCTTGTGGTGTACCTGGAGATGGAAGGAAAACCACGACCAAGCCAGATGGATCAGGAGACACGGAACAAGTGCGTGGAATGGCTGGAAAAAGCGGAGCAGCAGTTCCTGGCGATAAGGAGTTGACATGGCTATTCACTTCATAGATACAGAGACCACGGGTCTGGACGCTTCAGTCCATGAAATAATCGAGATTGCGATTATCACCGACTATGGTGACGGTCGTGTTGAGACATGGTCTTCGCGGGTCAAGCCGAAGCGGATAGAGGATGCCGACCCCATGGCGCTACAGATCAACGGGTACGACTCTGCAAAGGAGAAGTGGGACGATGCGCCGACTTTTGAGGAGGTCTACCAGGATCACTTGTGGAACAAATGGCGCAAGGGCGACATTGTCGTCGGGCACAACATTGCGTTTGACGCCGAGTTCTACCGCGAGGAGTGCAAGAGGATTGACGCTCCTGATACATTTCCGTGGACAAAGATCGATACGGTGACATTGGTGCATGAGCATTTAATGCCTATGGGGCTGAAGTCACTAAGTCTAGACAAAATAAGGACATTTCTGCATTGGAGCAGCAAGGGAGCGCACACTGCTCTGAAAGACGCTGAAGACTGCAGAAGACTTTACTGGTGTCTATTAAGACGCCAGCATGACAACACAATCACAAAAGGAGAAAAAAGTGAGTAGTGAAAATAACCATTGGAGCATGAAAGACAGAGAGGACTGGACTCAGGATGACTGGGATCAGTTCCAAAAAGAAACAAACAACCAGCCAAGGAAAATAACAATGGCAACGTACTGCAAAGAAGTCGAAGAGGCGGTGGAAAGCGTACTGCCTGCGATCACACTTGAGTGGGTGGAGGCAGAGGCTAAAAAAGCCGAAGCTCATCCAGACTGGGATTTGAATGTCGGAAGGTGCATGCAGCTACTCTTCAGGGTGATGATGCAGCAGAACAAACATGAGGTCATTGTGACTGACTTCATGTATATGGTTGATAAGTACGCCATTGGCGTAACCCTCCATGACGTGCCCTGCGATCTTGATCAGGCGTATGCGGTTGCTGGATACATCCGCCACCCTGTTAAGAAAGTAGAACTCGATCCCCTGCCGTTCTGATGTTCGAGGTGTACATAGCAAGGAGGGAGGGCAAGACCCTGACCCCGCAGACCAAGGTCAGGGTCGAGTACCCCTCGATTGAGGAGGCTCTCAAAAGCGCGGGGAGGCTCATAGCTGGGCTTACGGGAAACAAGATCCGTGCCCGCAACGCCACCCTTCGCGGCTTCCATCCCGCCGACTGCATCATCGTCGAGGATCCAGACATGGATCTGGTCGCGGTGATTCCAGGCGGCGCGTTGGTGGCAGAGGACGGGTCGGTCAGGGACGTGGTGACAGTGGCTACGACGATACACCACGGAGAGGCTTAGAAACTCCTGGGGTTGATCTCGATCTCATGGAGTTCGACTGGCTCCCTGTCGTCGTATCCCCACTCCTCCACATTCCTGGCGTTGGGATCGTCTATCAGCAATTTGGTTTCTGGGTTGAGGTCTATGTTGACCTTCAGCCCAGTGACCGCCGTGACGGGGACTTCACGTACCCAGGAGTCGTTGACTATCCTGCAGAACTGCGCTTTGAACAACCGCTCGATGCTGCCGACCGTGTGCCACGGGCACAGGAAAGACTGCGCCCACCAGGCGGGGCAGAGCTTTGCCAACAGTTCAACGCTGGACTGATAGATAGCCTGGCAGGCTTGGCGGTTGTACAAGGGCAACCGGTGCTCGATGAAGGCAGCCAGTTCGATCAGGTCTGCCGCCGTATCTGATTCCAAGGCAAGCACCAAGCTGAACAGTACGGCATGCTGCACGTTAGGAACCCTCGGCGTCACCAGGTCACCCTTAGTCCAGTCGGGCGACACAGCCTTCGCGTAGTACTCCATCCCCCTTTTCCTGCCCATGCTTGCGGCGTCCATTATCCTCTTGGTCACCAGCTCACGGCAGATGTGCCTGTACCTCTGGCAGGCCTGGTGCATCGGTTCGACGATCTGTTCTGGTGTAAGCCTGTCCACTATCAGACGGGAGAGCGTGTCCGCCCATATGACAATGCCCTCCTGCACCATGTCACCAAGGGTGGGTGCTTTCTTCGGCAGTTTGAATCCTTCTAGCCTCCAGATACGACCGTTGCGCCCCAGGAAAACCCACTTGTGTTTGCAGCAGACGAACACGTCGTGCGTTGTCAGCCCGATCTGCAGGGGCCCGCACAGCACCAGTGGCAGGTACATCCTACGTCCAGAGACCTTTCTGTGGTATAGTCCGCATCTCATTCCCCAGCTAGACTGCCTTTCGGAATGTATCATTCCTTCGCTGTATCTTTTGTATACCGTAATATGGTTCTCTTTCCAACGGGCATCAGTGTCTTTTGCAATGGGCATTTGTAATCTCCTAGACCATGTATCGTTTCGGGGGTAATATATGTTTTGGGGGTGTACATTTTGACGCGCAAGGAGTTTTGGTTTCGCTGGCCGTTGGTACTGTCTTTTTCAAGATTGACAGCTCCAGACTTTTGTTCGGGCATTGGATACTCCTACTACTCATACCGGCAACTTGCCAGGTATGGAAGGCTTCCAACCAAGGAAACCATAGAGACCTGGTTGCGTGGTCTCAATATACCGTTATCTATATTTTACGGCGAACTCGACATCATGTCTGATTATTTGGAGAGAAAATGGCAGAATACTCAGAGGCTGCAAAGAAACTGCTATCAGTCTGCACCCGACTACAGAACATGTTCAAAGGCTCCAGATACTATGAGACAGTACAGACCGAGGCTGCTGACGGGGTCATTTTCCGCTGGGAGTATCGGTATGGAAAATTTGAATGGTACGACACGGAACGGGGATGGCAGAAAGCGGTGAACCCGCGAGACCCGTCGATGATGGCTCGCCTGATCACGGTCGTTCCGTACCTGCACAGGGCGGCGGTTGAAAAAAAGGGGGCTGTGGCAGACGCACTTGATGCGGCTGCGTCGGCAGGAGAGGAGTACCTGCAGGAGTGGTCAGGAATTAATCGTGATTTCCATGAAGAGGAAACTTCGGATTATGAAGCACTTGCCAGCGGCGTCAACGAACTGTAGCGGATAGGCGTCGAGCTTGCGCTTTGTCACGTCAATGATGAACCTGTCCAGTCTTTTCTGGTCGTTGAAATAAATCTTTTTCTCACCGCTTCCGTACACCAGGGCTACTTCGGCGTAGTACTTGGGCTGGGGTGGGTTTGGTGATGACTTTGGTTTTGATGAACTGGATCCTGCTCTTGCCATTGTGCCCTCCAGGCTAATAGACTATGATGTAAGCATATCATAATGCAGGAGCACTCAAATGGCAATTGACGAAAGATTAGACCTCCAGACATTCAAGGGGCAGAGAACGGCTGTGCAGGACTTGTTCATCAAGTTTCTCGGCGCGGAGATAGACTCAGACACGGTTCGCGGCGCGACGACGCTGATCAGGGAGGCGAGGATGATACTGCAGGCGGAGATGACAACCATCCCGAAGGAAAACCCCGCCATGAAAAAGAAGATAACTGAGAGCATCACCCCCAACGGGCCGTTCCCCAGGCTTATCAAGCCTCTATGATCATACCTCCAGAACATCCCGACTTCTGGAACCCCGCTGCTTTTCTGCCGATGCTGCAGATCAGAACAAAGTCCAAAGGTCTGCAACCGTTCAGACTATGGGATCACCAGATGATCCTTGCTGCAGCGGTGCAGGCTGCATACGCACAGCAGAAGTGGTTGGTGCATATCAAGCCACGCCAGGAAGGCTCGTCTACGTTTTTTACTGGTGTTGCATTCCAACACGCGGCGTTCCGTACTGGATGCCAGGTCGCCATCATAGGTCACAAGAAAAAGAACGCAAAATCCCTGGCTGAGATTGCTAACCGCTTCTACAAGTCGTGCCCTGCCAGCATACGCCCTCGCCGTCATGGAAAGCTGCAGAGGACTTTGGAGTTCCCTGACATCGACAGCAAACTCGACGTAGCCTCGGTGCAGGATGACGAGCCTCTCCGTGGTGAGACCGTCCAGGTAGTGCTAGGCACTGAGCTGTCTTCGTGGCAGGAGGAGGGTGGCGACGAGGTGTGGGCATCCGTGCTGAACGCAGTGCCAGAAGACGGCGGTTTCTTCGTGGCGGAATCTACACCCAAGCACCACGGTGATCAACTCCACATGCTGTGCATGGCAAGCGAAAGACCAGACAGCAAGTGGATGAAGGTGTTCATACCCTGGACAATGATAGCTGAGTACAGCAAGCCTGTTCCCCCGAAGTGGAAGCCCTCTAAGGTCATCCAGGAATACTGGGACGAGTACCCGATGATAACCCCTGGTCAGGCTTACTGGATGCAGGTCAGCGGTCTGCAGAAGTGCAACAGGAACATCGAGAAGTTCAAGCAGGAGTATCCGATCAACGAGTACGACTGCTGGGCAATGACTGGCGATGCCGTCTATGACCAGTCTATTCTCAGGCGATGGCTGCAGGATCTGGACGGAGGCACTGGTCTCGGCATCGAGACCGACCCCTGGGTGCAGTTCCAGGAGCCTGATCCAAAGGACAAGTACATCATCTTCGTTGACCCCGCTTCATCCTGGTCGGAGAGAGACCACTACGGAGTGGTCATCCTCAACATCAGCACGTGCGAGCAGGCTGCAGAATACCTGGGGCATATGAGCGCCTATCAGATGGCGCAGAAACTTGGCGAGTGGGGAAGGCGGTACAACGAGGCGATGATCTATGTGGAGGCGAACGGTGTTGGCGAAAGTGTTCTATCTCATCTTGTGGACAACCCTAATATTAGCTATAGGCGTGTTTTTCATCGTACTCCAAGCAGGCATAGCCGTTCTCGCTCTCGCACCCCAGGTTGGTGGAGCAGCGTGAAGACCAAGCGCGAAGCCGAGGGGTACATGCAGCAGCTCATCGAGGATGAATCCGTCACCATACACAGTTCCAGGAGCCTGCGTCAGTTGCTGACATACCGTGGGCAGTGGGCTGAGAGGTCGAGGGATGCCAGCGGCGGTCACTACGATCTCGCTACGGCGTGGGCTGGAGCGTCCTGGGCGTACATGAATCACCGAGGATCCAGTTGGAAGCAGAAGAAGAAAGACCCAAAAATATTGGCGGCAGAGGCGTTTCGTCGGTTACAATCTCGAATAGATGGTCTGGCAAGTCAGCCCAAGAATACTCCATGGGGAAGTCACTTATGACTGAGGACAAGAAGAACGAGTTTGCCAAGAAGGCGGCGAGGCTGATGTCTCACATCAATCATGCGGAGGAGCACTACAGAAAGCATGTTGCTGTGGAGGATGCTCGCAACCTCGCATATTGGAGGGGCCAGTTCTGGGAGGGTGACGGAACGAGTCCTTTTCCAGAGCTTAGCAATTACAACGCGGAGCAGAATGAGGTTTTTCCCATCATCGACACCATCATTTCTGCCCTCGCATTGGATTTGCCCCAGTGCGAAGTCTTGGATGCGCGTCAGCGATCATACGAAATTCCACAAAGAAGCGAGGATATAACCTTCTCAGGGCGGCGCATAGCTGCGGTTCTGAATTGGATGGCTGAAAAAGATGACATGGATGAGATGTCAAGGGAGGCAGTTCTCCACGCGATGCTCTTTTCCTCTGGAGCCATCCGCAAGATCACCTGGTCTAGGGAGCTGGGGCGTGTGATATGGCGGCTGAAGATGCCGTGGGAGGTTCAGTTTGACTCTGTGGCTCGGCGCATCAGCGACATTTCATGGGCTTCGGAGAGGTTCATCCTTCATGAATCACAGGTCAGGGCGAGGGTCGAGGACGGTTCGTACACACTTAGCGGCAACAGGGTCATCAAGCCCGACACCTATCCCAGGAGCCTGATCGAGGACTACCAGTCAAACGACCAGGAGCAGGAGATACGCCGCAAGGGAATGAAGGAATATGTGACGATGCATGAGTACTGGGACTTCCGTGAGAAGAAGCTGTACCACATCCACATGGGAACCAAGCAGATAGTGATGGAGACCGCCGCGCCCTACGGCAATCCATACGATCAACTGTGCTTCCACCCTGGTGTGGGACGCATTCGAGGCATCCCTGATGCTACCCTGATAGCCCCTCTGCAGCAGGACATCAATGAACTGGTCAGTGCCAGGAGAGAGATAGTCCGACGCCTGCCCCGCCGTATGTTTTACGACAAGGCGATGTTCCCTTCGGAGGAAGATGCCAGTCGCTTCATGAAAAGCGCAACCTGGGAGCCAGTACCTGTCGAGACCGACGGTCAGTCGCTTGTGGGTGACATGATCTTCGTGACCCCTGAGATGCCCACCACCTTCGACTTCAACAACCATCTTGGACAGGCTTCGGCGCACATCAAGAACATTGCGGGAATGGCTGACTTCCAGCGTGGCGAGGTCAAGAACATCCGTACAGCGGCGGAAGCCAATATGATTCAGATGTCGATACAGGGCAGGATGCAGGTGCGCACCAGGCTGCTGGTCAAGTTTATCCAGAGAGGTTTCGACAAGGCAGCGGAGATCACCCGCTGGTGTCTGGCGAATCCAGATGCTTCAGGAATAGACCTGGCTATGCTGGCTATGCAGACGCAGCTCGACGCCACACCAGAACTTCTGGCCAGGGACTTCCTTGAGAACATGCCGAAGTTCCGAGTGCTTCCGTTCAGTCCGCTGATGGAGGACAAGGTTGTCAGGAGACAGCAACTCGTGGATCTTCTCGGGTCACTCGCACAGACACCTTCAGGAGAGGAGGTGGACTGGAGGGAGATAACCAAGGAACTAGTAGAAATGTTCAACATTCGCCCCTCTATTATGAAGGAAGAGGCTGAACAGGACGAGCCACAACCAGAACAGATGCCGCCGATGGCAGGCATACCATTCCCAGGAGCATAAGATGCCTAACTACTACGGAAACGACGACAACCCCCACAAGAAGTCCAAGAAGGAATCCATATCGATCATCCTGCTTGGAGCACCAGACCGCATGAAGGGTGACGACAACTACGACATGCCTCCCGAGGATTATGCGATGAGCATGATGGACGAGGAGGATAAGCAGGCTATGGACGAAGGGGATATGTCGGAGATGCCCGAACTTCCTGTCAAGGAGATCATGGCTGCGCTGTCCGACTTCGACATACCCGAGGAGTTGCTGTCCAACATCGAGATGCACCTGAAGGGCGAGGGCTGCTGATGCCTCTCTACTACTACGCCTGCACCAGTTGCGACCTGGTCACCGAGCACCTCGTCGAGGTTGAGGAACAGGAGAAGCCGCAGATATGCGGTTGCGGAGGGCTGTCCAACTACCTGCCGCAGCTACTCAGGTTTCGGCATGTGGGCCCCGTGTTCGCCGACTTGCTGGAGATTGAGGACAAACTCCTCACGAACAAGCAGAAGAAGGCGGGGATGAGGATCCGCGACGGTCGCGATGTCAAGAAGTGGGAGAGGGACAACAAGCTGACAGTCTGCACCGAGCAGGAGATGAAGGATGGCAGGGAGCACAGCCTTGACATTGCGGCAAAGCAGAAGAAGGTGCTTGCTGAAGGAGGCAATGATGCGTGGGCTGCGGAAGTGGATCGTATGGACATCACGTCCGCCACTGGATGGAGTGACGATCAGTACCGCCGCTGGAAGACGATGACAGAAACAAAACAGAAAGAGGTTATGGAAAATGGCGATACCGAGTGAAGATGAAATGGCGGCGATGGATCTGCCGGAACTTGAGGCGCTGCTTTCGCAGAAACAGCAGGAACTATCAACAGCAATAGAGGAGTTTGAAATGCAGCCTGAAACAGAACAGATTGAAGAACAACCAGTCGAGGAACAAATGGATGCGCCCGCACCGCCTGTCGAGATGGACGAGTTCGGCATGGGAATGACGCCTGAGCTGGTGCAGTCAGCCACAGCCAAACTGGTGGAGGCAGGCATGCTGGATGCGGCTACCTCTGAAATTACGCCAGAGCTGATCGCCAAGATGCAGGAGATCGCCGACCAGATTGATCCAGGCTTGTACGACTTATCTCAACCCGACCAATTAGAGGAGTTTATCAATGGAATTAACAACGGAACAATCGAACTTGCCCCAGCAGGAGCAGCCCCAGCAGGACAGCCAGCCGAGCCTCTCCTTCCGGGAGGAGCCGCAGGAGGTCTCGGAGGAGCAATCCCCGCAGGTCTCGGAGGAGAGCCAGCCCCAATCATCTGACGATCCTGCAGTAGAGGATCTGCAGCAGCAGGCGGAGGCTCTTGATGCGGCGCAGCCAGAGGCTGTAATAGATGATCAGCCAGAAGCCTTTACATTTGAGAGCTTCGACGACATAGATGTCGCCTCGATTCCAGATGACGCACGGCGCTATGTGGAGCCTATACTGAGCCATGTCAAGGGCATGCAGGACAACCTGGAGGCTGAACGCCTTGCCTATGAGGACATGACCACACAGTATTCCACGTTAATCAACAATCTTGACGAGGCAGCGAGAGGCAATCTGGAGCCGATTATACAGGAGTATCAGACGGTTCATGGTGCTTTCACACAGGTTTCCACAGAAAATGTCTCGATGGCTCACAAGTTATTTGAATTGGAGTACTCTGAGTACGAGAGTCAGAGCGATGACGTGAAGAGTGCCTTTAACAAGGCATTGACGCACCCGTCGTTCAATGATCGCTTCGAGGGAGAAAATCTCTATGAGAAAATGGTTGACGCATACAAGATCACTGTGTACCGGAAAGGAGGAATCCAGCCCGGTCAGAAACAGCAGGCTCAACAGCAGCCTGTTGCGGAGGTTGCTCCTGTTCGTAAACCTGATCCCAACGCGGCGAAACAGGCTCTGGTATCAGGCGGGGAAATGGCCCCAAATATGCCGACGCTTAACCTTCAAGAGATGTCATATGACGACATTCTCGCGAGGGGAGAGCATCTTCTTGATCTGTAATTTAAATAAAGGAAATTAAAATGGGCTTACTAGAATATGCCAACTTTACCGTACCTGATGTTGTAAAGAAGTCGATACCTTCTTTCTACTCGAAGGATCCGCTTCTTGAAGCCCTGCGCTCCAAGAACAGAGTCGTTCGATCAGGTGGAACCAACGTCCGCATACCGCGTATCAAAAGCGGTCACTCAGACATCACCCAGCTTGACGGAACCAATCTTGAGATTCCACTCGCCAAGAAAGAGACCTTCGATTTCGCTTACGGCGACTGGGCACGTGTTGTCAAGCCGATCATCCTGCCTCACATCGACAGGGATCGCATGCAGTCGAATGCCGATAAAAAGCGCTGGGTCAATGACACGACCGCTGCCGTTCTGCAGTCATTCCACAACAGTGTTTCACGCCAGCTCTATGTAGGTGATGTAGCGACGTTGACTGGACTGGGAACACTTAACGGTGGTAAGACTGGTTTGTCTTCTAGTGGTTTTGAAAATGGAGCCTTGCAATTTGAGACCCCGACTGCACAGGCTGCGGCAGGTGTCACATACATGAACCTCACCCGTGTCGAGGATACGACCAACGACGAGGACAACTGGTACAACCAGTTCGAGGCTCACACTGGATTTGGAACTGATTATATGGAGGTTGCTGAAAGATTGAAGATCACCGCCGACAGCTATGCTGATGACAGTGAGGGCATCTCTCTTGGTGTCACCTCTATCACCAACCATGTAGCCATCGGGGATGCGATCAGGACATACGGAACGATGAGCGGTCTGATGTACCGCCCTGAAGACCTTGACGCTGGCAAGGCGCACAAGACCGTGCATGTCATCAACGGTGTGAAGTACTTCTCCAACCGTTTCATGACCGACGCCCGCATCGCTGCCGCTGGTAACACTGGTGACGCTGACTTCGTATATCTTCTGAACCCTAACGGCATCCAGTATTGGGTCAATGCTAACAACGACTTCCGCGTTACCAAGTTCACTGATCATACTATGCATGGGAACATGGATGCTGATATCGCATACGTCTTCCTGGAAGTTCAGTTCGCCGTCAATAACCCACTCATCCAAGCATGTTCTTGTGACGTGCCATAATTAGGAGTTGAAATGAGTAATGTAATTAAAGCAAATCCCTTGTACTCTGGTGCAGACCAACCAGCAGTCATTGGAAAAATCTATGAAGAGTTGTTCACTGATAGTAGTGGAAATACAACCACACGATATATCAGATGTTTCAAAGCGTCTGGTGCTATTGCGGCTGGTGATGTGCTTGGTTGTGCTGCTGCCAATGTTAATGAGATGTATAGCACTGGGTTGGCTGTAAAGTCACCTGCTGCTGGTCTGGAAATTGGCAAAGTCTATGGCGTAGCTATAGCGGCTGTAGCTACAGGCGAATACGGATTTTGTGTTTGTCGCGGGGTTATTGAAAGTGTTTCTGCTAATAGTGGTGTGTCAGAGGGCGATTTGCTGGCTACCCATTCCACTACTGGAATGGTGACTAACCTGACGATTGCTGCTGGGCTATCTTCTCAGATTTTAGGCTATTCGATGAGTGCTACATCTAGTGCTAGCGTCACAGCATATATTAGTTTGATCTAATGTTCGGAACTCTTGCGGATATTCGCAATGAGTTGAGAGTTCGTCTGGGTCTTCCCGATAGGGGAGACTCAGGCGATACTCGCCTTAATACAATTATCAATATGGCACTCAGACAGATGTGGTCTGAAATGCCAAAAGCCCTGTTGTCTCAAGAGATGAGATTCATGTTGGAGAAGCCGACATCGACAGGGTTCAGGAACCCAGGCGCGACGGTGGCTAACACCAGGACTTCAACCGTGCTGTTCGACGGTTCCACTGACAACAGGGTGCTCTACCAGTATCCCGTGTATGTAACAGCCTCCACCACTGCGGACTACGCCTCCGACACCCTGTGGCCGACAGACGGCACGTTGAAGGGAAGGACAGTTGAAATACTGGTGGACGGCACATACTACTACAGAAGAATTCAGGACGTGTACAATTCGGTGAGGATCAGTTCGACCACACTGACGAACGCCGACGGTACGACGACCACCTACACCACCTACAACCAGTACCTTGTGCTGGATCATCCGCTGGACATCACCGCCAACACCAGCACGGGGTACGACTACAGGATCTTCACAGCCGAGTACCCGTACCCCGCCTCGGTGCAGCAGATAGTCGATGTGATCATTGACCCTGACAGCAACCCGCATCCCTTGGCGAATTCTGCCTGGCAGGCAGACCTTACGACATACAGATCCACTATTGGTTTCCGTGCCAACGGCAAGCCTGAGCTGTACTGCAGGGGAGACTTCTTTCAACTCGAATCTCCCAACTACGCCCCGAAGGTCACAGTCCCTCCGACAGACAAGTCGGACAAGTGGGGCTTTGATTCCTCGGCTGGTGAGCTTAACACGGAGACCAACGGTTCCGCCACCACCAATGCAGGGCCTGCTGGAAAGTTCCAGTACATCGTCATGCATGTATGGGGTCGCCGTTCGTTCTATGACTTGACGTACAAGTCGATAAGCACGACACACCTGCCGCCGTTCTACCAGTCTGCACCCTCCAAGGAGAGCGCCGTGGTGGAGACCAAGTGGGGCAGTGCCGCAATCATCATAACGACTCCGAACATAGACTACGTCTACGGATACGGTGAGAACCCCGCAAAGCTGTCGCACCACCACTTCGGCTATGAGAAGTTTATTTTCAGGAAGCGTATTGCTGTGGAGGAGATCACGACGTTCTCCGGCATCACAGGCCCTAGTACAATAGTCCAGGAGATTGAGTCCGACAGCGTGTACTATTTATGGAAGGTGATACCGGGACACCAGACCAAGGTCACCGACAACGGTAGCGAGGATCCTGTTGACAGGAGGTTCTCCCTTGAGGCTTTCAACGGTCATTTCCACATACGCTTCGACCGTCAGCCCACCGAAGAGACACCAGTGCTGCTGAGAACCTTTGCACGCCCTCCCCTGCTGCGGTACGACACAGACACACCCAGGGTTCCCCCGGACTGCTATGACGCCCTCTACGCTCTCGCAGCGTCCTATCTCGTTGGTGACAGGGACGGTGAGCCAGCCAGGAAGTCACTGTACTTCCAGGAGTACCAGGTGCATCTGAAGAGGCTTCGCCAGACATACAACGTCGCGGGACACCATGTCGGCAGTTTCGGCAACGGTATATCTGGCAGAGGAGCGCGGTATTCTCCACGGAGAAACAAAACCATAACCGAGATAACGTAATGCCGTCATGGAAGGACTACAGGGGTCAGTCAGTAGGGCTGGCTCGGATCATGAGCGAGACCCCGTTCAGTGACGGAATGACTGCGCAGCTCATCCGTAACTGGGTGGTCGATGAGCGTGGCTATCTTGACAGTACGCACCGCATCATGTCGCTCATTCCGTATGAATGGAACGGAGGTCTCCCACCGAAAGCCTTCGAGGAGGACACCCTGGGGAACACCAAGAGGTCTGGCGTCCTTGCCATGGCGTACAACGAGATAGACGGTGAACGCCCAGAGATACTCTTCCTGACCGCCGACGGTGTGTTCAGGTATGCTCCTTGGACAAGACCCACCGTCCCCCAGACCACGAACACCGCGAACCTGGGACTGGAGCAGCAGTACTTCTACGATTCTTCCAACACAGCTACCACTATTTCCCCTCAATCTTCCCCTAAATACCCACCCCAGATGGAAATATATGGGAATAGAATATATTTCAGCTTCTGCGACGGTGGCGGTCTCTGGGTGTGGGATGGATATAAGATTCGTCCATTCGGATACACCCAGAGACCATCTTCCCCTTTGGCTGACGGCCCTCAGAGAACGGGAACCGATGTGACAGACACCAACCTGGGTGGGTTCAGTCACCGAGGCAGGATAGGAACCACCGAGGCGGATTTCTCCACTTACCAGGTGACTGGTGGGACGGTCTCTGGCGGTGTTGATACGTCGGAGTACAGGTACTCGGTGCTCTACGAGAACACCGACGGCGCGTACAGCGAGAGGTCTCTCGACGGCCCCAAGGTTAGGATAGAGTTTGAGGTGGCAGGGCCTGAGGAACCGGTGGAGAGGCTGATGAAGAAGTTCAGGCTCCACCAGATACCGATTGGCCAGCCTGGAACCATAGCCAGGGTTCTGCTACGCACATACAACCTCCTTCGCCTGCCGACAGGAAGCAGGGGAGAGTACAGGTTCCTCCACAGGATACCGAACAATGAGGCAACCGAATACATCGACGACATCCCTGACGGGGAGCTGGGGAATGAATGGAAGGACAGGGCGTCTGTACCGCTTGGTTCGTTCTTCATCAGAAGTTTTTCAGGATCCCTCTGGCTGTTGAGGAACGATGCCTACCCGTACAGGGTCTGGTGGAGCGAGCAGGAAACGTCGGGGCCGATACCCGAGAGCTTCATGGAGGGTCACTGGATGGACGTGTTTCCAAGCACTGGCCCCATAACCGCTTCGGTGATAGCCAACATCAGTGATGCTCAGAAGCCCTTCCTGATCGTCTTCAAGGATAGCGCCACCCACTACATCACGGGAAAGTACGGTGAGTGGCAGGTGGGCACTCTGCATGAGAAGGCAGGCTGCGCAGGGCCCAACCTTGTCCAGACACTTCCGGATTCCAGCGTGGTCTGGTACGGCGGTGGAACTTTCTGGAGACTCACCAACAACGGCATCGTATCGGATATAGGCGCTAAGATAAGGCATAGGATGAGCAAGATCAACACAAAGAGGTCGCGGTACGGTGTGTCCTGGGTGGACACCGAGTACAGGGAGGGGGTCTTCGCCCTGCCGATGGATGACAGCTTGCAGCCTAATGTGCAGTTCATATATGACTACGAGAACCAGGGATGGAGGATAAGGGATGACATGGTCATAGATGCTGTGCTCCCCCTGCCGGAGGTCAACGCCACCCTTATGGCTGCGGTGACCAAGTACTCCACCGTCCCTAGCCAGTGGAGTGTTCCGGTATCCACGCTGACGGGTAACGTGTTTGTGTACCACAGAATGTACCCGCAGTTCCCTGTACCAGAGCGAACATCGGAGTATGTGAGTGGCTGGCTGTCCCTTTCAGGCACTGGCCCGAAGATGCACTCAGCTCACCACGCGACACAGTTGGTGTTGACGGCGATGGAGCGTTCGAACGGTAACGCGAGCATATCCGTCTATGACGACTGGGATCTTGACACCGCAGTAGGATCCCCCATATCAATATCCAGTTCCCACCCAGAGGATGATGCCGTTCCTTTTTTCGGCGCGGCGACACTAAACTCCACATACAACTACAGGACACAGAGGGTGTTCGGCGAGAAGTTGGGCATCGATCTCGCCAGCCAGTCAGTGCAGGCTATAAAAGTAAGCACGACAGAGCCTTTGGCATTATACAATATAGATGTGTGGGGAGTGTTCCTGGCTGGGGCTGGATCCCGTACCCCAACCAATGATCCATAGGAGGCTCAGTGATATATCTTCCGAAGGGAATAAAGAACGGTGAGGTGGTGGATCCTGAGAAGATATCCAGGGACTATGTCGAGGCGAACCGCATAGCCTCCGAGACCACGCAGTACCAGTGGCGTGAGGACGAGTTCGACGACATAACCAAGTTCGACGACACGGTGTGCAAGGTACACTATGCCTCGACCGTCGCGAAGATGAACGTGACCATCGGCAACGAGCCTATACTGATCAGCACAACCCCGTTAAGCGTACCGAACACGTCTGGCGGAACCAGTTCAATGACAAGGGACACCAACCTGTTCGGCGTACCATTGAACAGGGGCTTCTTTGACATAGACGGTTCCAGTGTGTCCTGGACTAGCAGCTTTCCAGAACTGGTTCACATCACCTTCAGCTACCAGTACATGAGGCGACACATATCCGCTTATTCCAGGGTTTCTGGTGTCGGCGACGCGGAACCTGGTGACGCAAAGTACAGCAAGTACAACAAGCTGAGGCTGCAGACCGCCATCGACATAGACGGCTATCAGATCATCGGATCAGGCCCAGGTGGTGTCAACCTTGAGGAGTCATACCGTGGTCTTGGTTTTGCGGGTCGCAGCCTGGTGACCTCCGTCAACGTGGTGCAGTTGATACCGGCTGGCGTACACACCGTCAAGGCGGTTGCGGGTCTGCTCCCTCTGCAAAGGGAGAAGGACAATTCTGGTAACCCGACCAGGTTCCAGCAGATGTTTGCCAATGGACTCGTGCCGTCAGCCAGCGGCGACGCCTGGGGAACCAATGTCTGCATCGGAAACCGCAACCTTATAGTAGCCAGGTATGGCCGCGGCAAACTTCTGAGGACGTAATGAGCATCACCACACCAAAATCATCGGATCAGATAACCGTCGGCAGCATAGAGACAATGCATGACCAGACCCGTGCCATGGTCAACGATCTCGCGCCTACCAACATCGGCAGGTCGTCCATCAACACTGACCATCTTGGTTCTGCAACGCTGGTTCAGGCTGCTGGCTCGACACACGATCTGGAGGATAATATCAGTGCGGAGGTCAGTTCATACGGCGGAAGCAACTATGGGCTGGCGTACCCAAGCCATGCAGCACTCCTTGCGGAGATCACAAGCTGGGATGATGTCGCAACCGCCACCATCAGTGCAACCACCATCAGGAACGGCAGCCCGATGATCATCAACTTCAGCAGCAATGTCGCCAAGTTCCTGGACTCCTCCTCTGCGGAGGTCGTGACAACGGAGAAGTTCATGGTGTGGTTCGCAATCTTGATCGAAAGAACCAGCATTCTTACTGGGTCGTCTACCAACATCGCCATAGAGGAGGCTTTGGTGGGCGTCCACCTTCAGGAGAGCATAGTGTATCTAAATGACTCCTCCGCCGATGAAAATAGGATAGGCGGCATTAATCACGCCGTGAGCTATACGGCTATGCATGAGACATCGGGGTCGAACACCTACAGCACCATAAAGCTCAAGGCTGCCGTATGCCCCTGTGATTCAACCCTTGTCGGCGGCGCATCGAACAAGAAGGTTAAACTTGAGAGTTCATATCTAAACTTTATCATCTTGGAACCAGGGAGTTGACATGGCAGACATTCCACCCATCACTGGCGTATTTTCCAGCGGCGGCGTAGTAGATGCCGAGACACTGTACAAGGAAAGCCTGTACAGCCCCACGGACTCACCGAACAACCTGTCATCCATAACCTTTGAGATACTGAACGGCGGTCTGACATCGGACAACTTCGTCGGCACAGGAAACTCCCTCAAGGCTCACCAGATCGAGATGGGCGCGATGGCGCAGGGCTACTACTTCGGCTTCAACAGGACTGACTTTATCTATGGAGAGGTTTTCGGCAGCAGCACTGAAACCGCAAGCGGCATCCTGCGATCCAATGATCGGATCATCCACAGTTCTCTGTCGTGCAACGTGTTCATTCCGTGGGACACCAAGGCGATCATGTACGGATACCAGGCTATGTTCGCCCAGGACTCCACATACTACAAGGACTATAACGACGGATCAACAACAGCGAACCGCATCGAGTTCTACGACCTTGAGATGCAGATAGGCAACAACCTGGATCCTGTCGCTAGTTCAACCTCCGCAACCAACCCCTCCCTGCAAATGCACCAGACCCTTCCCCACAACAGGCTCGCCACGGATGTCGGCGGCACGGTTACATATAGCAGCGATGAATACAGTCCCATTGCCGACGAGGGGAGTTTCAGGTACGTTTCGAAGACGGGTATGATAAGTTCTACAGTAAGCAAGGGGTATCTCCAGGTGATAGTTACCGTTGGTGCATTCATCATAAATAACGACCCCAGGAAATCTAAGATAAAAACCCCAAGTGGAAGCATTTGGATCATGGCTTTGAGGTGACAGTATGATAGGAACAACCGCAGCATTAGGTACGTTAGCAGCTACTACGGCTCCTAAATTATTAGGTACAGCGTTAACAGGTAAAGCAGCAGGCAAGGTTGCACAGGTAGCCAGTTCAGCCACCAAGGGCTTGGTAAAGCCCGCACTGGTATACGCCCCCAGCAAACTGGAAAGGGATTACAAGCAAAGAACCCTGGCGGAGGCAGCCAGACTGGCTAATGCGAGGAGCGGACTGACCTACGGGCAGGAGCAGAGAGCCTTGGCTGCTGGTGCTGGACAGGTGCAGTCTGCGGTGGAGCAGCAGGGTGCGCAGCTACAACGCGGCGGTGACGTTCAGGCGGGGCAGAGCGGCGTGGCGCAGCAGGCTCAGAGGCAGCTTACGCAGGATGCCATTGCCGGTCGAGGACAGGTGGCGTCCACTGTCAGGGATGCCGGGATCAAAGAACTCGCCAGGAGGCAGGCGGCAATGAAGCAAGATCAGCTCAGGCTGGTGCAGATGGAGAGGACGCGTCGTGAGAAGGCACTGGGCGTACACACTCCCGAGCCTCTTTCGGCAGACATAGCGGCGGGGCAGGCTACCAGGAAATTACCCGCTGACCTAGAAAAACAACTGCTGGCTTTTTACTCAGCCACACCAACAGGAGCATAGGATGTCAAGCATAATACTACCATGGGAGAGGGGTGCAGCATACGATGAGGGTGCTCGGACACCATTGGGTCAGATGTCCCCGCAGGAGCTGGAAGAGGCAAGGCAGTACTACACCGACCAGATCATGAAGATGGAGGAGGGGATCCTCCGATACCAGGTTGAGACAATCGAGCAGTACGGGACTGTCAGGTCTGCGATGGAGCAGCAGAGAACCGCTATCGCTCAGGCTATTATACAGGCGGAAGGCAGAATTAGCGCAGCAAGGATCGAAGGCGCGGCGGAGGTCAAGGCTGCCCAGTACGTCGTTGATCTGCGCATGATAGATGAGAACATTAACGGCTCGAAACATACACAGGACAGGCTTTGGAATGAACTCACAAAAGAAACCAGTGAGTCCTGGGTCGGTTCAGACACTCAGGCATCGGCGGCAAAGGTGTGGGCAGGTGACGGAAACTATCAGACCTGGCTGGATTCGTACCAGCAGGGCGCATTTTTCCGAGGGCATGTCAAAAAAGCCAATAAGAATATGGATGGCTTAGACCCTCTTAATAAGGTCGTTTATGCAAACAACGCAAACAACCTTATGATGGGAAGGATAGGCTCTGACATCGAAACCTATAACAGGGAAATAGACGCAAAACTTGCCAAGCAATTGAAAGCTGGAGAGATAACCCATGAGCAACTTGTGGAGAATGGCGCGAGGATGAGGGTTCCCCAGGAGGAGATCCTTCGTTTGCAACAGAAGGTTCCAGGTTTGGTGTCTGTGTCGGCTGAGGATCGAGCGACCGCTGAAGACAAGATAGCGGCGAATCAGATGAGGCTGGATGAGATCAGGAAAGATCCAGCGACCTCCGGCTATCTTTCCTATGACCTCCTCGGTGAGGCGATGGCTCCGACGGACTACGACTCCTTCATCAAAGACCTGTCAAAGGCTCCAGTGCCTGAGCGAGCCAAGAAGAGGATCGAGGAACTTGAGGCGTCCAGGGCTGCGCTAGGCGGAACCGATGCCTACGGCAAACTTTACAATCAGTTTATGATGGGCGGACGGGGTGACTACATCACCCAGCTACTTGGTTTCAACAGCAGCGACGACGCCTTCCGGTCACTCATAGGCAACCCCAACGCCCAGAGCCACATCGCCGACATATACAGCCAGAGGGCCTACCATGCAGGCGCTACCATTGGCGACGAGCGTTTGGAGGGTCTGGAGCCTGGGATAGAGAAAGCCAGGGCGGCACTGGCAGAAAAGCTCGGCATGAAGACCACCGACCCGAACGATCTGAGGTTGAGGCTTAAAGCCTTCAGAACCGAGGCTCCTCCTCTGCCGCAACCTACCGCAGTAACAGGAGCAGCCCCCGCAGCCGCACAGGATGGCACAGTCAATATGACATCGGCTGACTTAATGAAGGCTCTGGAGCAGGCAAGCCAGTCTGGCTATGAGCAGGGTATCGAGGTCGGCAGTCAGGCGGAGCAGACCGCCGTCGCCGCTGGAAAGGAGCAGGCGGCGAAGATAAAGGGGGAGACCCCGCCGACCGCCAAAGAACTCCTGGAAGGGGGGACAGCCGGGGACAAGCTGTCTGCGGAGCAACAAAAACTTCTTGACCTTTACAACGCATCCCCTCCTGCAATGCAGGAAGCCCTGCGCCCGATGCTGGAGGATCAGGGGCTACTGCATGTTGCTGGAGTAAGAAGCAGTTTCAACGTGTCGGACGCCAAGACTCCTCCAAAAACTAGAGAAAGCAGTTTCTCGACGCCAGCCACTGGCAAGGCTCCTCCCAAGCATATACCTCCAGACATAAGAGATACTCCAGAGCACAAAGCCGACATGAAGCGTCGGCAGGAGTCATATCAAGAATACGAAGAAGCCAGAGAAAGGTTTGAATCTTTGCCAGAATGGCAGCAGAAGAAGGTGGCTCAACTTGGCGACACCTATAAGAAAAGGATGCAGGTGTATGATGACAAAGGCGGCCAGGAGATGTTCAAGAAACCTGACCCCACCCCGAGATACTCTTCCCCCCAAGCCGAGGAGCAGGAGAGAAGAATAAGGGAGCAGAACCCTTCCCTGCTTAGAGACCCTGTGAGATGGGGGGAGAAACAAGCGACTGACCTTATAGACTTGGCAGGGCTTGGTGGCACAACCGACACCTCGACCACGATACCAAAAGCAAAGGACACCAGGAACACCGATCTTGCTGCAAAGCTGAACGGGAAGATCAACAACACGGCACTGGATAAACTGGTGAAGGAAGGAAAAGTTACGAAAGAACAGGCAGCAAGTATTTACCAATCTCTGGAGTAGCATAGTTATGGCGACACCCAAGCCAAAGACATATGAGGAATACCGGGCCGAGCAGGTAGCACTGCGGAAGGCTACGGACATCTATGTGCCTGATGAACCCAAGCCTGATCAACGCACCGAACTACTCGAAACGGAGATGCAGAAACTTGACAGACCCGTCCTGCAGACGGAGCCTGTGCAGCCCTTTGGAACCAGGGCGGGAATGGAACCCGTCCCCGCAGGTACAGCCCCGAAGCCTCATGCCATCTATGATCCAATCACCAACACTCACCGTGCAGACCCCGTTTACAGCAAGCAGGACAAGAAGCTGATGAGGGACTACAACAGCAGCCCTGAACTGGTTTACGATGCGATGACATCTGAGCTGTATCCTGGTTCCCCTCAGATGGAGGCTATGGAGACAGTGTCACCAGAGCGGCTGGAGGAGGAGATGCTCAATGAGGATCTTGGCTGGCTGCATTATGGGTTCTCAACATTCCAGCTACCAGAAAGCATATTGTGGACTGGTGCTGCATATGTGGCGCAGGCTCTTCCCCCTCCTGATACATATGCGGGTGATCTGGCGAGCGATGTGTTTGCCGGAACCTGGAACATGATGTCTCAGTTGGGTGCTCTTGAAGGAGAGCAGCCCACGCTGCTTGGTGATTTAAGTCGCGACGATGAGCAGCTAAAAGCCAAGGAAGAATACGACCAGAAACTACACGAAGTAGGCAAAAAGATATACGAGTCCCTGTCCACTGGCAAGGTCTACGAGGAGGGGGCCTGGGGTAGCACCTACGATGAGACCACCATGGTCGGTGACGCGCTGACGCCGTTCGGATTGGACACGGGCATTGAGCTTCCGATGGCTCGCGGCAAGGACATCATAGACACCTTGATCAGCAAGGAGGATGCGCGTGGACTGGTGGTCGCTGCTGAAAAGGTGGGAAGTAAAAGGGATGCCGCAGTGTACAAGATCCTCACCACCGATTCAGGACGGGAATGGCTGGGGCTGGCTGCGGAGATTGCGATTGATCCTCTTTGGTTTCTCGGGCCCGCCAAAGGTGGCCAGGTAATTAGGATCGGAGGCAAGGCGTTAACAATAGGGCCGGACGCAGCCAAGGCGGTCAATGCTGTCAACAGGGCTGGCAAGACCGTCCCAGAAAGCCAGAGGATTGTTGTCGGCGCACTGAGGGGCAACGCGGATGACCTGGAGAGGATGACCGAGGCTGCTGCTGTGCATGAGGCAAAGGAGGCAAGGTTCGCAGAACGTGTCATCGAGACTCAGAAGGCACTCGACAATCCAGAGCAGGCTTTGCAGAAGGCGCGGGGCGACATCCAGGGAACCATTGAAAACCTTGAGCGCAGTTCCGCCCGACGTGCAACTGTTGCGGATGTGACCCCTGCCATGGTGACCAGGTACGGAACCCAGGAGAAGGCGCTTGCGGCACTGAAGGCGCAGAATGCGAAGAACGTGCAGGAAGCCAGGGCTATCAAGGAGACAGTAGAGGTACAGCAGGGCAAGTTGTCTGCCATGACCACCGCACAAGACGCTGAGAAGTACCTGAAGAACGTAATGAGACAGCAGACTGCTGCTGCAGGATACCACAGGCGGTCTGCAGCCCAGATCAACAGGCTTCTTGAGGCGGGGTACGACGGCTCGAAGACACTGAGCACCGCAGGGGTGGTAAGGCTGCATGTACCCTTCACCAGCAGGACGTACAACCCCATTCAACGGACGTTCAGGATGAACGCTGTAGCGGGCGACACCCTGGCATCCATCTCTGCGCGAACTGGCATCAACGCCGACGACCTGGCGCGGCTCAACAAGATGACCGAGGCGCAGCTATCTGCACGGATCACAAGTGGAGAGCGCATAGTAGTCGGGATCGGTGGAGGTGGCTTGAAGGGGCTTGTGCCTGACTTCGTTCTTGCGCAGGGCGACAGACTGTTGGATCCCTTGAGAGCGCCAAACATCAGGGATATAAAACTCAAGATGGAGGTGTCCCCGAACACCGTCACCCAGGGCGAGAAGCTGGCGTACCTTTTGAGCGAGGCAGGCGGTGTCGGGAAGGTTCCCCTAAACATCATGGACGGACTGGCTACGCTTGTCGGAACCAGGTGGTACGCACCTATGATAGCGAAGAGGCAGATGGATGCAGGCATGCAATACTTCCGTGGGCGTGGGGTGGAGTCGGGCGTCATAGACAAGATGCTGGGGCATGGCGACAAGTCGATGATCAGGCTGATGAACACCGCCCCCGACATATGGGAGGCGTACCAGTCAGCCCTTACCCGCAGGCTAACCGACATCAACGTCGCCCGAGATAATATGGTGGCAGCCTTGGAGAGGATCTCCGTCAAGGCTAATGACATAGCCAACGAGCGTCTTGCTAAGGGTGGAAGATACGCGGGAACGACTGGGCAGATTGTGATGGACGAAGCGGTGGGATACCTGGAGAAGGGTATGCTGCATCGGTTCCCTGCGGAACTGAACGAACTGTATGAGGATCTGGTGAAGCTGCAGGAGGCAGTAGCCGCAGCCACGGGCAAGTCTGAAGAGCAGGTTCGCCAGGCCCTGCAGAACATGGCACGGTTCTTCGCAGGTGACGTGGAGAAGTACCGTGAGCTGACCGAAGAAGTGAATACTCTCAAGGATGAGATAGCCGAAATAGCCATCGAGACCATATACCGCCTGCAGGACAGGTTGGACGAGGTAGGGAAAGGTAAGGTTCCTTTGGAGAAGGGGATCGATGAACTCCGCAAGATCAGGGATGACATCAAGAGGACACACAGCAGCCTGCCTGTCGAGGCGGACTACCCGTTTGGCAAGCCTGGCGACCCTGTGGTAATACCACTGGTTACTGATCCGATGCCGAAGGCAAAACCAACAACTTCTCCCTCCCGCACCGCCAGGGAAGAGTTGGTGGAGGAGCACAAGAGGATGAGGGCGGAGGTTATACCCTCGACAAAAGGCACGGACAAGGAACTGTTAAAAAGCATCAAGAACTACACGAAACTGATTGCAGACATAGAGAAGCAGGAGGCGGTGATAGAGGCGGTCATTAAGAGGTTCAGGTCGAAGGTTCCTGGAGACCTCACCCCCATGGTTGAGAGGCAGCCGTATCTCAGGGAGTTGAACGCCTCCCTTGAAAGCCTCAGAACCAAGCGCGGGGAACTGGAGGATCTTCTCAGGAAGCAGGAGATTGAACGTCCCAGGATCAAGGTGGATGACAAGAGGGCTGCTGGGCCGTATGCCAGGGGTCTGCAGAACTGGGAGATGTCCCTGTGGGAGGACTTCCAGGATCTTGTGGTTGCCCACAAGGCACAAGGTTTCACGGACGAGCATATGATGATGGCTGTCATGAGGACGATGACGGCGAAGGCGGAGGATGTCAAGGAACTGTCCAAAAGGTTTACAGGTACAGAGGAATTGGGCGCGAGAAGGCTCCCGCCGAAACAGATAGCGGCAGCCGACAATCAAAGGCTTGCGAAGCTGGAACTTGAGAAGGAGATGCTTCTGAACGAGCGGGCGGATCTTCCCTCCGATGCCAGAAGGGCTAAGACCATCGACAGGCGGGTGGGCAAGATAGACGAGGACATATTCAAGATAGAGGCGAAGGAGGATGTGGCGGTCGTTGATGACGTGGCTGAGAGGGCGATATACCCCACTGTCATGACCGAGCGTTTCGTCGAAGCCCCGGATGACATAACGCCCCTGGTTGATGAGTTCCAGAAGATGTTCGACAGCTACAAGAAGCGATACCTTGAGGCGGGGATGCAGTTCGTCAAGGAGCCGATTGATCTGATGAAGGACTTCGGAGTTGTCGATTACGTCCCACACCTTCGGTACGATCACGGCAAGGATGTCAGCAGGTTCGTCAACACGGGTGACGCCAGGGCAGAATCACTGATCACAGGCAACACCGATCAGGAACTGACCAGGCATCTTTCCATGAACGCCGCGAAGCTCAGGTCTCTGCAGGGGACGATAGAGGAGATCAACACCATGGTAAAGCCAGGTGCTACTCCAACAAACTGGGAGTTCACGATGCACCCAGCCCTGCTGCATGCCAGGATGATGAACAGCTCCAGAGGTCTGGCGTCGCATGAGATGTTCCTGACGTTTCTTCGAACGGGCGTGATACGCGGCTTCGATGATGCCGAGGCAGCCCGCCGTGCAGGGTTCGTTCCCGTGATGGAGAGGAACAGCTACGGACTGCAGATGCAGATGCTGATGGACGGCAACCTCACCATGGCTGACGGAACCAGGGTCTCCGCCGCAAAGGTGGAGGAGATGCTGATGGCTTTGATTGACGGCAACCCCGACATCCAGCCGCTGGTCAGTTGGGCAAGGGACATCTCCGAGTTCAACAACATGGTGAACGTGGAGAAGGCGGTCGGCGTGATCAACGCCCTGCAGTTGGAAGCCAAGGCGGTTCCAGGAAACACCTGGCTTGCCCAGTTCCTTGTTGACGGTGATGTGCTGGACATCGGTGAAAGGTTCACCTCCATCAGGAACACCAAGCACACTGAGCATCTGGACAATCTGAGGATCAAGAGGGACGAGCTTGCTGCGAAGCCTCGCTTGACGGACAGGCAGAGGGCGGAGATAGACAGGCTGGATGAACTTCTTGATCCATCCTCCCCAGCCTATGAGGTTAACTACAGGCGGATCTCCAACAGTTCCTGGAAGGACGTGGAGAAGGAAGTCAACAGCATCATCAGCAACGTCAACAATGCGACAAAGAGCATACCAGAGAGGGCGGTGTACGAAACTCTTCTGAACAGAGTCAAGATGTCACCTTTGCAGCCCCTGTCCTCCAAGAACCTGATGATGTACTTCGATCCAGATGCTGTCTCCGTCACGAAGATGTACGTCCCCGAGCAGGTTCAGGAGAGCCTTCGGATGCTGACATCCAGGACAGCGGTGCGGGAGGGCGGAGCCATCGGTAAGATATGGAACACGGCGAGGAGGTTGAACAACTGGTGGAAGACCTTGGTGACTGTAATGTCTCCGATGTTCCATGTACGGAACGAGATGGGCAACAACATCTCCAACATGCTTGATGTCGGTGTCGGAGGCGTACTTAACCTGGACACGAACATCAAGTCGGCGTATCTCAGTTGGCTGATGGATCACTATTCCAGGTACGGCAGCCTGGAGAAGGCTCGCAGGGCACTCGCCGCACCGAGGAAGGCTGGTGAGAGTGCGGCGGACTTTGCCTACCGTAAGAGCAGTGCAGCTACCCTTTCCAAGCTGTCACCCGACCTGGACAAGGGCATAGACCTCGGCGACGGTCTGATCAGGTCGTGGGACGAAGCCATAGAGCTGATGGTTGACAACGGTGTCATGAGCGGGAACGCCAACTACAGGCTGGACATCGACAGGGCGTCGGACTTTTTCATGGAGCGAGCGCATGGTCTCAGCATGGCGGAGGCAGAGGGGAAGATCGGTCGCAAGTTTCTAAGAGGATGGGGCAAGGTGGAGGACTGGGGTGCTGTGTCGCTGTCCACCCTGGCGTCTGGCGGGATTCCGATGGCTATGACCAAGGGGATGGGGACTTCCTTGGCAACGAGGCTGGAGAACCGGTCACGCGCAGTCAACTTCATTGCCAATCTGAAGCGTGGAAGGTCTGTTGCTGAATCAGCGGAGCATGTGAAGAGGTTCTTGTTCGACTACAACGACCTGACCCCCAGGCAGAAGGACTACATGCGGTTGTTGATGCCGTTTTTCACATGGACTCAGAAGAATTTCCTGCTGCAGATAGAAATGATGAAGAAGAACCCTATGTTCTACTCTAATTTCGACCGCCTGTTCTACGGTACGCTCCCAATGGTGGCTGCGCACATCGAACAGGAGGAGATCAGGCAGGAACTGGGCCCTGATGCCCCTGAGTTCACCGTTTCACACAAAGCAATGCAGCACAGGACGCTGGAAAGGGTGCAGTACTACCCAGAATATAAGATGTACCGTGTCAGGGTGCCGGGCAGCGTCATCGGGCTGCCCTCTGGGTTCGACCTTGAGGGTTTCGGCCTGCCGCAGGAGAGCTTCGCCGAGTACATGCACAAACTACAGTCGATGGGGACTTCCAGACCTGGTGAAGGCGTCATTGAAGATCATTTTGAGTCGGCATTGGCATCTACCCACTGGGTGGCGCGAGCGTTCTACTCTATCGGCTCTGGCAGAGACCCGTTTTACAAGGAGAACCTGGACGAGCTGAAGATGCGGGAGGCGAACAACGTCGCCAACGCCCTGCACACGCTGGACGGACTTGGGCCGTCGTTTGACCCTATGGCCAACGCTATCAGGGACACGTTCGACGTTGTCGCTATTGCAAACCCCAGGAAGGAGAGCGAGACCTTCTACTACTTCGGTGACTCGGCTTTCTCCGAGATGGGGCTAGCCTTGAAGTATATCCCCAACCCGTTCGAGAGGGCGATGAGGGAGGGGGCTTTGGTGCAGGACGCATTTCTAAAGTCTCTGCAAACCAGGGAGGCGAAGATGGATACGACAGTGATCCCCGAAAGACTGCCTTTCTATTTGCGCCTCCTTAATGCTACGATGGGTATCAAGATCAAGCAGCAGGCGTCTACGGATTATCTCCAGAGCATGCATGAACAGGACATGAAAAATGTGATGTTCGATCAGACGGATGGACTGGGCTTGACAGAAAATGGTAAAGTAAAAAAATAACAGGAGGCTGAAATGGCTTATTCATCAACCGTAACTAAAACAAAGATCAACAACGTGGACTACGTCTACGACATAACGGAGACCATGGGGAGTACTACTGCTGGAACAGGCACAGACTTCTCCATTGATGTCACAACTTCCGGGCGGATACTGCGGTACACCTGTTCTGCTTCTGCAGGAACAGTTGATCCCTGCGTTTCGGTAGGTGACAATCCTTATGACTCCACTGCCGGGGTGAGGCAGGACGTTGATCTTGTACTGGAGAACGCCACTGCCGCCGCCGTCGTTGACCTTCAGCCCTCTGGCTATGTACTGTTCTACGCCACTGGAAAGAAGCTCTACATCAACAACGTGTGCTCCAATACGACAGCCACGGTAACAACCAGAATATTTGTACGCGACACTTGGGGGCTATAATGGCATCTTTATCACGACCATCGGCAGGGACAGCCTCCGTAACAGAACTCACCGTCGTTGACGGGGCAGCAATAGACAGCACAACCCTTGTGGTTGACGATGACAACGACAAGGTCGGGATCGGGGTGGCATCCCCGAAAACCAAGCTCACTGTCGAGGGAACGATCACGCTCAAGGAGCAGGCTGATGCTGATGCTGACACAGCAGCCTACGGGCAGATCTGGGTCAACACGGCAACCCCGAACGAACTGTACTTCACCACCGATGCGGGCGACGACATCGCGCTCACCTCCGGAACAAGCACGGTCGGCGGGATCTCATTCGCCAACGACGGCGACAACCGGGTGGTGACCGGCGACGGATCCGGCGGGATCAACGGCGAAGCCAACCTCAGCTTCGACGGCAGCACCCTTGCCGTGACAGGTGCTCTTACCATCACAGCCGACGCCCTAACGACCGCTCATGTCATGGAGGTCTCGGCTGACGCATTGACCGCCGGCAGCATCCTCAAGCTGGTGTCGGACAGCAGCAGTACCACAGCCAGGTCTCTGATCGACATCACCAACGACAATGCAGCCGCCACAGGTGCGACGCCATTGATGATCAGGAACGACGCGGCTGGTGGAGGTGGCATTCTTGTCGAATCAACGGCGGCGGAAACCAAGCCTCTGCTTGATCTGATAAACAGCAGCAGCAATGCAGACAAGCCTTCCATCCTGGCTTTTACAAAAATAAATGGGGCGGCGGATGACTACGGCATAGGCAATATCGTCTTTACAGGCGAGAACGACGCTGCTACGCCGGAGCCGATCGACTACATTAAGATCTTGGCAACGGCTTCCGATGTCAGTGACGGCACGGAGGATGGCAGGCTTCGGATCCAAGGCATGTCCGCCGGATCCAACACGACCTTCCTTGACTGCAAAGGCAAGGGGAAGAGCGTGGCTGTCAACGGGTCTGCGAACGATTCAAGGGGTTCCTTCCAGATCCTTAGGAGCTGGGGCATCCAGATGTACGGTCATGACAATTCGGGCGGAGGCGCAGATACCCTTGATCTTACAGGTGACTACAGCGGGCATGGATTCATCTATGTGATTGATACGTCTGGTGATTCTGTCACCGTTAATCTGCCTGCGGCGAGCAGTGCGGCAGGGCGAATGTACATGTTCATCAAAAACCACGCGTCAAACAATCTCAATGTAGACGGCAACAGCACCGAGGTCATCTACGGAGTAGGCATCGCTGATCAGACCAGAGTTTCAGCGACTGACAAGGCCAACCTCTGGATCATCTGCGATGGTGGTGGATGGCACATCATCACGACGGCGGGGACTTGGTCTTGATATACATCGACATACAGCACATAGGAAAGCCGCACAATCCAGATGACATGGGAGCCAGCAAGGGTGATGATGTCTTCGACACGGAGGCTTATTGGACGAGCGTCTACGCATTCCATATGGAGATGCACCTGCGGAATATGGGATACCCCGTCATGCGTCTGTGTGACGGCAGGTACTCCGACCGTCATGAGAGGGTCAATCGGTACGAGGCTGCCTACCCGTCATCCACGCCGTCGGTTTACCTGAGCTGTCATATCAATGCCGGCGCAGGATCCTATGGAGCCATGTTTTACGACCACCGCAGTTCTTTGGGGCCCGACCTTGCCAGATGTATAGCTGGTGAGTTTGATCTGCCTGGCATATCCGCAGTCAAGACCATCCAGGCTATGCCAGGTGACTGGACGCGCAACGCCTACAACACAATCAAGGATGTGCGCCGCCCCGTGTCGATTTGTCTTGAGCCTTTCTTCATTGATAACCCTGCTCATCAGCGGTATATGGATGTGGACAAGATTTATTTGGTTGGCGAGGCTATCGCGAATGGTATACATTCATGGTACATTAAGCAAGGAGAGTAGCCATGAAGAACCGACAAGCTCTGAAGATAACCATTAACCTGATCCGACACATCATGCCGCTGATCCTGAGACTGCTGCGGGCAGTCGAGGAAGCCAAGCAGGCTGACAGTGACGGTGGCAAGTCAGTCACGAACGACGAGAAGTGGGCTATTGCCCAGGAAGCCAGCCTGAACATCCTCCCCGCCCTGGTGGAGGGAATATCGGATGCTCTGGAGTAGCATAATTATGGACGAGACCACCCTGTTTGATCTGTTTGTCAACGGCAGCCCACTGGCTGGCTTTGCAGGATACCTCGTCTGGCAGACCCGTTCGATGCAGAACAGGTTCGACGCGATGTCGGAGAAGTCCGAGTCCAGAGAGGATGATTTGAGGGCCAGATACGACAAGGTGATTACTGATCTGCAGTCGGAGAAGGAGGTGATCAAGGACGAATCCAAGTCGGCTATCGGTGAACTCTCCACCAAGATAGACAGCCTTGAGCGCCAGCTCCAGGACGTGGAGAAGAAGTTCGACCAGATCATGCTGTCCATCCAGCAGTTGGGCACGACCGTGCAGGAACTGAGGTTCAAGGACATCGTCAGGGACAACAATAAAAACACATAGGAGGCAGCATGGCTGTAACCAGCAACACCCTACAACCAAACTTCGATGACATGGTAAAGCAGTCGAGCTGCACCAAGTCACCTGACAACAATCTGCTGGACGGCTCAGGGACGGTGTACAGCCTGCGCCTGGTCAACCAGGCTAACATGACCTACTTCAAGCTCTACGACGCAGCCAGCCCCACCTACGGGACGACCAGCCCCGACTTCCAGGTGGCGGTGGCAGAGGACACGACGATGACGGTGGTGTGCAGGCAGGGGATTACATTCTCGACAGCCTGTTCCGCTGCCGCTGCCAGGCAAGGTGGCACTGGGGCTTCTGGCGATGACAACCCTGGCGGACTTGCCTACACATTGTTCGGAGGTGAGTGATGGCTACCTATAAGACATCCATCTCTGGATCCATATCCGATGCCAAGTGGACTGATGACGCAGCCACGGCTACGGAGGTCGAGGCATCATCGTCCTCGATCAACGTAGACCAGGTACGCATCGACAACACAGCCAACTCGACCAAACTGTACCTCAAGTTGTACAACCTGGCAGCGTCCAGCTTGACGGTCGGCAGCAACTCTCCAGAGTCAATCCTGGCTGTTGAGGCTGGAAGCAGCGTGGAGTACGGGTTCGATCCAGGCATGGTGTTCGGCACGGCGTTGTGCTACGCGGTGGTGACCACTGGCGGCACGGCGGGAACCGCAGGCCCAGGCACGGCGATCACAGTAGAGATCCTGACGCACTGACAGCTAAAAAAAGAAAAGCCCTGGCGGAGGATACAGCCAGGGCTTTAATTTACAACAAACCACAGGGATCGTGAGCGACGAACCTAGGTAAGAAAATCCTATCATGGTAGAGGGGGTGGTGTCAAAGAATTGCTGAAGGCAAAAAAAAAGGGCTGAAGCGTTAGCCCCAGCCCTGTTGTTTCCTTTTCCATTTGGTCATGTGTTTCAGACGCTCCTCGGTAACGCCCACCTTGACCCAGGATGTGAACCCTGGATCCTGGTAGACGAACCATACGGAGTGCCCCTTGCTCCATCTCTTGATGTCGCGCCTGAGAATAAATATAGTCACGAACATTTTATTCTTGTTGATCAGTCAATGGTATTCTTTCACACATCATCTTGGGTCTGAGTGGCCATTGATATGGCAGTCCATAATTTTTACGAAGCAATACTTCCCTCTGTTTGTTGAAGGATCGCAGTTCATTGTAGATTTGACAAATAAATGGCTGGCTTTTGGGATCCTCAAGTTCCGTTTCGTACCATAGTGAGATTGTGAGTTCTATTAACTGTATGCAGGTTTCCGCTGAATGAATGTCTGCATACAACAGGACTTGTTCACATTTCAGTTTGTCAATTTTCTCATTCGCTGCTTTTAATTTATAGTTTAATGATTGTATTTGAGATTTAAGTTCTTCGTTTCTTTTACTTAGCTGATTGTTTATTTCGTTGTAATCTATCATTGTTTATCCTTGTCGTTGTTATCTTGTCATTAGGTCTTCGTAGGGTATCAGCTCTCGGAGGAGAGCCACCTCGTCGTCGCCGCTGGCTACGCAGGATCCGTCCGAGGAGAACAGACCCCACCCGTCAGCGACAGGTCTGGTGTGCATGCCGCTGTCATCGTGCATCGAGCGTATGTGGTCAAGGTAGGCAGCCTTCTGTCCTGCCAGACGGAGGTAGGATGATCGATGCCGCGCCGCCCTGTCCACCAAGGCTATGTCGGAAACGGACATGCGATATGAAACCACTTCCTTGATCACCACCGCCTTCTTACGTCCGCTGCGCTTCTTTTGGTACAGCCGACCGTCCTTGCCGACGGCAATCCTGTGGTCGCAGGCTGGTCTGCTGTCACGCTGATAGGCTCCGATGTCGCGCCAGACCATTACGTCCCAGTAGTCCTCGTGCTCCCGCCACTTGGCGACGGCGAAGCCCATCTTCTCCTCGGCGGAGTCCCTCTTGCCTCGAACAGCCAGGGCGGACACCACGTTGTCTATGCCGAGGTGATCCGCTATGCAGGTGAATATCATATCAGGCAGACTCATGGCAGCCCCCTGAGCACTTCCTCGTAGACGTGGCTGTGCTCTGGATAGGTGGAGCACAGCTCCGCCAGGTACTTGCGGGTGGAGGCTGAACCTCTTCGCCGCAGGAAACTCCTGACGTTCCTGCGCACCTTGGACAGGTACTTGTCCTGTCCCCTGGGCATGATGTCAACCTGCGCCTGGATGTCCAGCACGTCGTGCTTGATCTTGGTCTCTGCAAACTTGTGCTTGAGGTGCTTGATGATCTCCTGCCTGGGGATGAGCACCCCCCTCATTGCTGCAGACAGTATGATGTTGTTGGCAAGCTCATCCATCTCGCCGACGGTGATGTTGATGTCGAGTTCTATGTCGAGGATGGCTTCGATGAAGTGCGGCCAGTCCTCTGGTAGTTTTTCCATGTCCATTGTGTTCTCCTAGAAGGGCAGTTCTTCGCCCTGTTTGATTATTGGTTCAGTTGTTCCGACGAACTTCGTCGCGAGTTCAAGGTCTACCTTGACCCTGTAGCATATGGTGTGCGCAGCCATCTCTTCAGCCAGGTGCAGGAACCGTGATGCCAGCGTCGTAGGCAGCCTGTCCTGCTCCTTGAGAGCCTTCACTATGAGGTAGCAGCACTGACCCAGGCGGTCGTGCCACTCAGGTCTGCTGCTAGCCCACTGGTACTCGGAGATGGGCTGTTCAGCTATCGCCTTCCATTCGGGATCGCACTCAGCCTCTGACTGGAGATGTAGTTCCAGGAATCTTCTTCCACTCTTACTCATTGCTCACCTCCCCTGCCCCAGCCCATGAATCCACGGATGAACTTGTCACCCACGGTTTCAGGCTTGAGATGCTTCAGCTTTTCAAGTTCCTCTTCCAGGATCTGTATCGCCATCTTGAGGTCGCCCTCGCTCTGTGCGGACAGGTCACTGCCGTTGTTGGTCATCTTCAGTATGCTCTGGAGATACTCCAGAGCCGTTCGTATGTTTCCCATGTCATTCTCCTTGGGTTTGTTGTTTGTTGTTGTTCTTTGAGCAGGCGGGGCAAAGCCAGTTGCCCTCCTTGTCGTATGTCCAGCCCTTCGCCTTAGCGTTCTTGACCGCCTCCAGCTTTGTCGGACAGTCCATAGATTGCTCCTCCTCGTGGCATCCCTCGTCGCAACCTGTGCAATAGATCGTCACCGATGCTATCACGCACCGCCAAACATTCTCCAGAGCCTTGTGCCATGCGTTCATTGGTCACCTCCTTCTGACTTTTCATGCCGCTGAAGAATGTCCTTGGCTTTCGGCAGGACATCGACGAGTTCAATGACTGCCGATGCGCCAATCCAGCCTGGGGCATGAAGGCTGTCGATAGCCCGACACAGCCGCTTAATGATTTTGTATTCCTCTTTAGTCATTGGTCACCTCCTTCTGACTTCAGGAACCCTTCGGGCGGTTGCCATTCAGGATCGCTGCACTTAGGGCACAGCCATTCGACCTCATCTTCATCATCCTCTGATACGCAGAATGTCCACTTGTCCGCGACAAGACCCTGCATGACTTCATCAATGTCGAAGTAGGTTACCATCTCATCGAAAGCTGTCTCCGAATGGCGACATTCGTTGTGATTGCTGCAATCAATATCCAGCACCAGCCACGCAACCTCCTTCCTGCCCACGATGATTTCCCTGGCTTTCGCCACCAGTTGTTTGGTATCCATCACTCACCTCCTTTGATTATCTCACTGTCTCTCAGGCGGAACTCTCCACCGTTGAAGCGGATCACTATCCGACCGTCATCCTCCACACGGATCACCTTGCGGGTGACGATCCTCCAGCTATGTATTGTCAGGGGCCTGCACCGTATGGTGTCCCCTGCCTTTATTGTCTGCGTAGTCATGTTAGCCTCCTTGGCTTGTTGGTTTGTTGTTGTTCTTCATCCCACACCGTCCAGCAAGTCATTGATGCTCACTTCCAGGACTGTTGCAATCTTCATGAGCCTTGGGATTGAGGGTGGTCTCTTGCCTTGGAAGTAGTGGGCTATCGTCATCTTGCCGACCCCTGTCTCTATCGCTAACCATTCCTGGGTGTAGGGGTTCGGCATAAGCTGCTTGCAACAGGGGCAGCGATCTGTATTATTGCTCACCTTTCCCATTTTGTTGGTGGTAAATCCTCGTTTCTTTTTGTAGTCAGCCAAAGCCTTTTTAAGGTTGATGGCAATCTGCTTCGCTAGTTTATCCTTCATTAGTTATCCTCTTGGTTTGTTGTTGTTGTTTATATGCGGCGCTTGCGTATCCAGTAGTCCGGTCGTTCGTACTCGCCGTGAGCCAGGACATACACTCCATCCTCGCAGAACTTCTGCGGGGAAAGTTGCCGAGTGATGCCGAACTTTGCCAGGTAGTCCTTTGCATCCTGCACTGTTTCAAACAGCATGGGGCTGTCATATTCTGGCTGGCTTGACCATCCAGGTTGACCATCCCACATCCACTTTTGTTTGGCTGTAATGGGGCCGCCCGGGCCGTCAACCATGGGCCCGTCATCACGGGCATGGATATGATTCGTGTGGTGGTAGTAGTATCTTATCAATATGTAGTACATTTGATCCTCTTGGTTTGTTGTAAAGTACACTCTGAAATAGAGTTAAAAAGCGGGGGGTGGGGAACCCCCCAGGCTGGTGGGAACCAGCCACTGACAGGGAAGTCAGTTGTCTAGGCGAGTATGATCTCTCGCACCGCCCAGAACATTATGAGGAACAGTAATATCTTCATTGCTCACCTCCGTTTGTTGTGTTGTGTCCACACCACTTCGGAGCTGTTCTTTCTCAGCCCCTTGGTTGATGCGAAAGGTTTGAAGGGAAGCCAGTCGGCATCCCCGTTCTCGCAGACGATCACCTGACCCCGCCTCTCCTTGCAGAACCCTGCAAGATGCTCGAAGTCTATGTCCCGTTCGGTGTAGTGGCTGCCGCCCACCTGGTAGGGTGGATCAATGAACCAGGTAGCTACCTGGTCACTCAGATCACTGTAGCATCCCTCCTTGATCTGCCAGTGCCGTATGTAATGCAGTTGGGAGGCGATGCGCTCCCTGATTGTCGCCGACCAGTGACCACGGTTGGGGCCGTTGGTCATTGACCGTCTAGGCTGTGTCCCTCCCTTGGTCACCCAGAACCCTATCAGGGTACGGGCTTCCTCTGGAAGTGAGGTAGGCACTGCCTCCCCAGGCTTGAGGAGGGGCAGCTTCCTGATCTCCTTCTCGGACACCCTTATCAGGTAGTCCCAGACGGAACAGACGTGCTCACTCTTGTCCACCAGCCACACGTCCTTCCAATGCCACTGCAGCGCATAGCATGCACTGCCTGCGAAAGGCTCTATGATGGTGTTGTAGAGGGGTTCGTCGTACCGAGGAGAGAGCCGCCACTTGCTACCGTAGTAGCTGAAGAATGGTCGTAGTCTCATCAGGTTATCCTCCTGACCAGGTACTCAGCCTGGTGTTTGTCGAAGTCCCCTGGTTCGGCTATGCCATCCAGATCAAGATCGTGGACAATGAGATGAGACAGGTAGTCAATGGTTGTCACCTCCTCATTGTACTCCTCAGCAGTATCCAGGTATTGCTGGAACAGTCGGGGTATGTTGACCAGCGAAAGCATCTTGTCAATGCCTCCGCACTCGTCAACGTATTCCTGTGTCGCGCCGTTCCAGTCTCCTGCGACGGTCTCGGCTATCGCCTTGGCGCAGTCCTCTCTTGTGACCTCTATGGTTGTTGTTGTTGTTATCATTGTCATCCTCCTTGGTTGGTTGTTAGTTGTCTATGGTAGTCGGCTATCGCCTCGTACTCCTCTGCTCTGTCCGCATACTCCTCGGCGATCCTAACGTAGGCTCTTCCAATGTCAGTTATGCAGACAATCTGCCCACTGCCGTCGGCAAAGTGGGGATCCCACTGGCTCTCGACAATGTCGATCAGCCCAGCCCACGCCAGTTTCTCAGCGTAGTCCCTGCCGATCAGTTTGTACTCATCGTCAAGGCTTTCTCGGTCACACTCTCCGATGTACACATCTATAGACCAAGGATCGAATTGAAGCAGGCTTAGAAATTTCAGGGTGTGGAAGTGCGGGTACAGCTTGGTCAGTATGTCATGTCTTCCTAAT